>Ga0182738_1000080_pt1 | contig 176137 bp, 152 predicted proteins | sample eDN5th30CBELigMG_FD_128876 | JGI IMG/M metagenome (GOLD analysis project Ga0182738, IMG submission 128876) | Enriched Miracle-Growth compost microbial communities from Emeryville, California, USA - eDNA 5th pass 30_C BE-Lig MG (version 2)... ...
TGGCCCCGTTTTCCTGATATGCGGCGGGGGTTCGCTGCGAGTCACTTATCCAGCTTCAAGCTCAACGAGGAGAAACATGAACAAACCCTCCAAATTCGCTCTGGCGCTCGCCTTCGCCGCCGTCACGGCCTCGGGTGTAGCCTCGGCCCAGTCCTATCCCGAGACGGTGGACAACTGGCGCAATCCGTTCGGTGACGTTTGGAAGAACGGCACGAACGAATTGTGCTGGCGCGATGCGTTCTGGACCCCGGCCACCGGCATCCCCGGTTGCGACGGCGTTCCGGTTGCACAGCAGAAGGCGAAGCCGGCCCCGATGGCGGCAAAGGTCGTGTTCAACGCTGACACGTTCTTCGACTTCGACAAGTCGACCCTGAAGCCCGAAGGCCGTCAACTGCTGGACCAAGTCGCCCAGCAAGCCCGTGGCATCGACCTCGAAACCATCATTGCTGTTGGCCACACCGACTCGATCGGCACTGAAGCCTACAACCAGAAGCTGTCCGAGCGCCGTGCCGCTTCGGTCAAGAGCTACCTGGTCAGCAAGGGCATCGACCCCAACCGTATCTACACGGAAGGCAAGGGCGAGCTGAACCCGATCGCTTCCAACAAGACGAAGGAAGGCCGCGCCCAGAACCGTCGCGTTGAGATCGAAATCGTGGGTAGCCGCAAGTAATTGCCGGACTAGCTACAATAAAAGGGCCTCGCATAGCGAGGCCTTTTTTTCGCCGCCGACGCACCTATTTGGTGCAGCGGCGCGCGCCCTCCTCGCCTAGCGCGACGGACCCCTCTATATATAGAGTCGCTTTTCGCTGGACCCGCCCATGACCACGCAAACTCACGACACCGCCCGCCCCGCCGTCAACGCCGACCAGGCCGAACTGGACAAGTTCGGCGCCCTGGCCAGCCGCTGGTGGGATCCCGAAAGCGAGTTCAAGCCCCTGCACGCCATCAACCCCCTGCGCCTGGAATGGATCCAGGAGTGCGCCGGCAACCTGGCGGGCAAGACCGTGCTGGACGTGGGCTGCGGCGGCGGCATCCTGTCCGAGGCCATGGCGAAGAGCGGCGCCGAAGTGACCGGCATCGACCTGGCCGACAAATCCCTGAAGGTGGCCCGCCTGCATGGACTGGAATCGGGCGTCAAGGTGGACTACCGCAAGGTCCCCGTCGAGGAGCTGGCGGCGGAACGGCCCGGCCACTACGACGTGGTGACCTGCATGGAGATGCTGGAACACGTGCCGGATCCCGCCTCCATCGTGCACGCCTGCGCGACCCTGACCAAGCCGGGCGGCTGGGTGTTCTTTTCCACCCTGAACCGCAACGCCAAGTCCTTCCTGTTCGCCATCGTGGGCGCGGAATACGTCCTGCGCCTGCTGCCGCGCGGCACCCACAGCTACGAACAGTTCATCAAGCCCAGCGAACTGTCCGCCGCGGCCCGCGGCGCCGGCCTGGAGCCGGTCAGCATGCGCGGCATGGAATACAACCCCATTACCCAGATCTACACCCTGTCGTCCGACACTTCGGTCAACTACCTGATGGCTACACGCAAATGAGCGCCCTGATCCTGTTCGACTTCGACGGCACGCTGGCCGACACGGCTCCCGACCTGGCCGCCGCAGCCAACCGCCAACGCACCCGCAAGGGCCTGGAACCGATGGCGTACGAGGCCCTGCGTCCGGTCGCCTCCCAGGGCGCCCGGGGCCTGCTGCGCGTGGCGCTGGGCCTTGCGCCCGGCGATCCCGACTACGAGCCGACCCGCCTGCAGTTCCTGGAAGACTACGCAGCCAGCTCCACCGTGCACAGCAAGCTGTTTCCCGGGATCGAAGCGCTCCTGGCCGATATCCGCCGCCGCGGCCTGTCCTGGGGCATCGTGACCAACAAGGTCACCTACCTGACCCTGCCCATCGTCGAATTCCTGGACCTGACGCGCGACAGCGCCGTGCTGGTCTGCGGCGACACCACGGCGCACGCCAAGCCGCACCCCCTGCCGCTGCAGCACGCGGCGCGCGAGGCAGGCTTCTCGGTCGAGCGCTGCGTCTATGTGGGCGACGACCTGCGCGACATCCAGGCGGCGCACGCGGCGGGCATGCCTGCCGTGGCGGCCGCGTACGGCTACGTCGGCGAAGACGACAACATCACCACCTGGGAAGCGGAAACCTGCGCCAACTCCCCCGCCGAGCTCTGGCCTGCCATCGAACCGCTGCTGCCTCGCGACCTGCGCCAGGCATAAGACGGGCCGCCCCTCGGCCCGCCGGGACGGTGCCGCCCTGGCGAAATTAGTCGGGCAAGCCGACTAATCTTTCCGGAATCGGCACCTTTATCCTGAAACCCCGGTCACCTAAAGTGTGACTCATGCACGGCGTCGGGATCTTTCCGGCGCCAACCCGGCTGACGCTGGAGCCGCGGGCGATGTCGCCCGCGGCCACAAATCTTCCGCGCCCATGCCTTTCGGCCCAGGCGCTGTGCCGGGCGCCCAGGCGCCACGCACGCCAGACCTTGTCATTCATCCATAACGCCTGTCCGCGCGTCGCGCTCCTGCGCCGCGCCAAAGGAATGCCCATGCTATTGCCCATCCTTCTGCTTTCCGCCGCCGGCTTCACCATCCTGACGACGGAATTCCTGATCGTCGGACTGCTGCCGGGCCTGGCCCGCGACCTGAACGTCACCGTATCCCAGGCCGGCCTGCTGGTGTCGCTGTTCGCATTCACGGTGGCGGCGACCGGACCGCTGCTGACGGCGCTCATGGCCAACATCGAGCGCAAGCGGCTGTTCATCGGCGTGCTGGTGCTGTTCGGCCTGTCCAATGCGCTGGCCGCGGCGGCGCCCAACATCTGGGTCATGGCCATCGCCCGCTTCGTCCCCGCGCTCGCCCTGCCCGTCTTCTGGTCGCTGGCCAGCGCCACGGCGGTGGAACTCGTGGGCCCGGCGCGCGCCGGCCGCGCCATCTCCACCGTCGCGTTCGGCATCGTCGCCGCCACCGTGTTCGGCATTCCCATCGGCGTGCTGATTTCCGACGCCTTCGGGTGGCGCGCCGCCTTCGCGATACTGTCGGCCGTGGCGTTCGCCAAGGCGCTCCTGCTGCTGTTCACGTTTCCCAGCACTCGCATCCGGGCCGACAGCGTGAAGCTCATGACGCAGTTGCGCATCCTCCGCAACCCGCTCGTGGTCGGCCACGTCCTGCTGTCGCTGCTCGTCTTCACCGGCATGTTCACCGCCTACACCTACCTGGCGGACATGCTGGAGCGGCTGGCCGGCTTCAACGGCCAGATCGTCGGCTGGACGATGATGGCGTTCGGCGCGGTAGGCCTCATCGGCAATACGCTGGGCGGCCGCATGGTGGACCGCAGCCCGCTGGGCGCGACCGCCCTGTTCGCTTCGCTGATGGCCGCCGGCCTGGCAGCCCTGGCTCCCGTCATGGCCTCGCACGGCCTGCTGGCCGTGGCGCTGGGCGTCTGGGGCATTGCGCAGGCCGCGCTGTTCATCGTGTGCCACGTGCGGCTGATGAAATCCGCTCCGGAGGCGCCGGCCTTCGCTGCGTCCCTTAATATCTCGGGCGCCAATATCGGCATCGGCCTGGGCGCCGTGGTCGGCGGAAACGTGATCGACCAATATGGCCTGGGCTCCCTGGGCTGGGCGGCGGCCATCATCGTCGCCATTTCCGTCGGGCTGGCCTTCCTGCTGATGGGCGCGTCGCGCGCCCGCCCCCAGCCCAAGGCGGCGTGCGCCAACGCCGCCTGACACCCGGATGTGTCCCCCGCGCCACGCCACGGCGGGGGGGCGCGGAGAATGCAGCAGGCTATGGCGTTTCCCAGTACAATAGAGGTTCTTGGGGCCGATCCGGATTCGACGTGGGTCGCGAAACAACTCAGGGCATGCCGAGCACCAGTTCGCTCGTTAATCCACTGGAACACTACAAACGCCAACGACGAGCGTTTCGCTCTCGCCGCTTAAGCGGTGAGCCGCTGCACTGATCTGTCCTTGGGTCAGGCGGAGGAAGGCAACTTCCTAGGGGGGCAACCCTCGAACCGCAGCAGCGACATTCACAAGGAATCGGTTTGAACTGGGGTCACACGGTTCAAATTTAAATTACGTGAATCGCTCTGGTCCGGCCTGTCGGTTGGCTAAGTCCAGGGTTAAAACCAAATAAATCGACTACGCATGTAGAACTGGTTGCGGAGGGCTTGCGGACGGGGGTTCAATTCCCCCCGGCTCCACCAAATTGGCAAGTCTCGATAGGCAGCAATGCCCATCGACGCAAAAAAGCCGCCTGGCATCACGCCTGGCGGCTTTTTATTTTGCCCGCTCCCACCGGCGCCGCGAGCCGCTCTTTCCCGGGCGGTCCTTTTCCCGGGCGGTCTTTTTCCCTTGACTCAATACTTGAAACTCACGCGCGCCCAGAACGTGCGGCCCGGTTCGTTGACGGCCGTATTGGCGGCATAGCCGAAGCCCGCGTTCCCCGCCAGATTCAGGTGCTCGCTGTAGGTCTTGTTGAACAGGTTGTCCACGCCCATCGACACCTGTACCTGCCTGTTGACCGCGTAGCCGCCGTTGATGGAGAAGATGCCGAAGCCCGCGCTGGGGCCGAAGTCCTTGCCGACGACGTTGCCTTCGTTCAGCGCGTAGCGCTTCTGCGCGGCGACGATGCGCCACAGGGCTCCCGCCGACCAGGTCCCGTCGTCGTAGGCGGCGCTGAGCTTGGCCTCCAGCGGCGGCATCTGCGGCAGGGCCCTGCCATCGCTGCGGTTCTGCCCCCAGGCGTAGGCCAGCGTGGCGCCCAGCTTCCAGCCGGGCGCGATCTTGTAGGACGCCCCGAACTCGCCGCCCGCGATCCTGGCATTGACGTTGGTCGCCTGGGACGAAGCCCCCATCATGCCGCCGGCCGTGTAGTTGAAGAGAATGTAGTCGTCGATGTAGCCGGCGTAGCCCGAGAACCAGGCGTCCAGCGTTTCAGTCTTGTACTGCGCGCCGACATCGAGTTGCGTCGTCTTCTCGGGCTTCACGCCCTTGAAGGCATTGACGGAGCCGGTCGGCCCCCGATCCGGGGAAAATAGCTCCCAGTAATCGGGAAAGCGCTCCACGTGACCGATACCGACGTAGACCGTGGCGGGAACGCTCTCCAGGTCATGCTCGTATCGCAGGAAGCCGCTGGGCAGCGTATCGTTGCGGCGTTCGCCGGCCGTCGGGTTGGGCATGGGCCTCATCATCCCGCCATCGTCCTGGCGGAAGTCCTTCGCGGATGCCCAATCCACGCGCGCGCCGCCGATGACGCGGCTGTCTTGCGCCGCGCGCCAGGTCAGTTCGCCGAACAATCCGGTATTGGAAAAATCCGCGTCCTTCACCCAGGGCTGGCTGCGATAAGAGACCGCGCCCATGCCGCTGCGGGACCGGTGGCGACTCTGCTGGAAGTCCAGGCCGGCCGCGAGGTCTACGTCCGTCGATAGATTCCAAGTGCTGGCGAAGCGCCCGCCCCAGGTGGCGCGGTCGACATCGGAAGCCATCGCCATGGGCATCGCGCTCATCGGATTCGGCGCGCGCAGGGTGTAGTTATCCATCACGTGGTCGGCGTAGTTGTAGTACAGCTGCGCTTCGACCTTGTTCAAGACGGCGCCGATGTTGCGCTTCTCGAACCGCAGGCCGAAGCTCTCGCGCTTGAACTGCGATCCGTCCATGCCGCGTCCGGCATAGCGCGCCTCGCCGTCGCCGGTGCCCGCCGTCAATTCGTAAACGGTATCGGCATCCGGGGTGAAGCCCAGCGTGACGTCGGCGTTCCACTTATCCCAGCGCGATGGCACCTCGTTGCCGTCGCCGTCCTCGTAGTCTTGCGAATGGGAGTGATTGGCCGTGACGCGCGCGTACACTTTTTCGTTGCCTATGGTGAGGTCCGCGGCCTGGTCGTTGCGGCCGAAGGAGCCGCCGAGCAGGCTGCCGTCGAAGCGGACGCCCCCTTCGGTGAATCTCGGCGTGTCACGATCGAATTTGATCGTGCCGGCCGACGCGCCAGGCCCCCACAACACCGTCTGCGGCCCCTTGATGACCGTGAGCTGGTCGAAGTTCTCGGGGGAAATATAGGAGCTGGGCGCGTCCATGCGGGCGGGGCAGGCCCCCGGCATGGAGGTGCCATTGGTCAGCAGGTTCAGGCGCGAGCCGAACATGCCGCGCAGTACCGGGTCGCCATTGGTTCCGCCGTTGCGGATCGAGGAGAATCCGGGGATGGTCTTGAGGTAGTCGGTGCCGTCGCTGGCCGGCAAGGGCTGGCGCGGGATCTTCGGATCCGTCGTGAAGGTCAGCGGCGCGCTGGGCGCCACGCCCGTGATCACGACCGGATCCATCGTGGCGACGCCGTGGTCGCCGGCCGCCTGCGGCCAGGCGGGAAAGGAAACGGCCAACGCGGCCGCAAGGCAGGTCATCCGCAGGAATTCATCTTTCTGGTGCATATCGGGATTCTTTGGAAAGGTCCTAGACGAGCGCCCGCCGCCGACCGAGGCGCCCGCAGGACGCTGGCGCTGTGTGGATGGTCGACAGGGGGTCCGGAATCGCGAAATCGGTCTGCGCCGCGCCAGCGGCCCCGTAGCCGCCCCAGGCAAGGACGAAAGCGGGCTACTGGAGCGTGGCGATCCGCGCGCGGCCGCTGGCCGCGCACGCTGCGCACCGATAACGGTTGGAGAAGGTCAGGCCAGCAAGGGCGGCGCGCGCGATTGCTGCGGCAGTCGGGCCAGCGCGCTGGAGAAGGGGATCTCGATGTTCGGCCGCGGCACGACGGGCGCCGCCGCGGGCAGGAGCCAGGCAAGAATGAAGAGCTCGGGGAGCGTGGCGCCGCCGAGCATCGCGCAGCCCGCGGTGCAACAATGCGGCAAGGCGCCGCTATGCTGCTCCATGTCTTGCGCGGGCCCCTGGATATCGAGGGTAACGACGCGCGGCCCGCTGGCCGTGCAGATGATGGTGGTGGCGCCCGCCTTGCCCGGAGCGAGTCCGGAAGACGCCAACGCGGAGGATGCGATCAAGGCCTGGAAAACGAACAGAAGCGCCGCGGCTAGCGCGACACATCGTCTACTGGCATTGGCTCCCGTGTACATTTGTATCCTTTGATCGGCGCAGATGGTATCACGCGAAAGCGGACCAGACTTCCCGCGGGCCGCCGCCGTGGGGACGAATTGGGCGTGGCCATGATCTTCGACAATAGTCGACCGCGCCAAGACGATAGCCGCAACCCTGCCATAGGCCTATGGCGGTCCTTGTTTTCTGTTTCGGAGGCCATCTTGCTCCGTTCGTTCGAACGTCTTCTCAACCCCTTCCCGCCCGACGAGGCGCCGCCCCCGCCCAAGGGCCTGGCTTCTTTCCTGTGGGCCTGCACGCGCGGGGCGCGCCGCTATATCGCCGCCCTCGCCTTGCTCAGCGCCTGCGTGTCCGTCTACGAAGCCTGGCTGTTCTCCTTTCTTGGGCAGATCGTGGACCTGCTGACCGCCTGGCGCGCCGGCCAGGACGCCGCCGGGCATGAGCGCAGCGTGCTGTGGGGCATCGGCATCGTGCTGATGGCAAGCATCGTCCTGGTTGCGCTGCGCACCATGGTGCAGCACCAGGTGCTGGCCATCAACCTTCCGTTGCGGCTGCGCTGGGATTTCCATCGCCTGATGCTGAAGCAGAGCCTGTCCTTTTTTTCCGATGAATTCGCCGGACGCGTCACCACCAAGGTCATGCAGACGGCGCTCGCCGTGCGCGAAGTCCTGCTCACCTTCGTGGAGATCGTGCTCGGCATCGGCGTGTACTTCGTCACCATCATCGCACTCGCGGGCGGCTTCGATCCGCGGCTGATGCTGCCCTTCATCGCCTGGATCGTGCTGTTCGGGCTCGCCATGCTGTACTTCGTTCCGCGCCTGGGGAAAGTCGGACAGGAACAGGCCCATGCCCGCTCCTCCATGACCGGGCGCGTCACCGATGCCTATACCAACATCACCACGGTCAAGCTGTTCTCGCACACCAAGCGCGAGGCCCACTTCGCCCGCGCGGCGATGGAGGATTTCAAGGAGACGGGGTTTCGCCAGATGCGCCTGGTGAGCCAGTTCGAGATCGTCAACCAGGCGCTGGTGGTCGCGCTCATCCTGGCCGCGGGCGGGTATGCGTTGTGGCTCTGGGAGGCGGGCGAAGTCGGCACCGGCGCCGTGGCCGCGGTCACGGCGATGGCGTTGCGGATCAATGGCATGTCCCACTGGATCATGTGGCAGATGGCCTCGCTGTTCGAGAACATCGGCACGGTGCAGGACGGCATCGCCACCCTGACGCGCGCGGCCAAGGTCCAGGACGCGCCGGGAGCGCCCGCGCTGGAGGTCACCCACGGCAAGGTCGAGTTCAGCAACGTCCATTTCAACTACAACGGCGAACGCCAGGTGCTCGACGGCCTGGACCTCACGGTCCGCCCCGGCGAGAAAATCGGCCTGGTGGGCCGCTCCGGGGCAGGAAAATCCACGCTGATCAATTTGCTGCTGCGCTTCTATGACCTGGACGACGGCCAGATCCGCATCGACGGACAGGACATCGCCCATGTCACGCAGGACAGTCTGCGCGGCGCGATCGGCATGGTCACCCAGGACACCTCCCTGCTCCACCGTTCGATCCGCGACAACATCGCCTACGGCCGCCCCGATGCCACCGACGAGGAGATCCGCAAGGCCGCCACGCACGCCCAGGCGGACGGTTTCATCCGCGAACTGAGCGACCCGCAGGGCCACACCGGCTACGACACCCTGGTGGGCGAGCGCGGCGTCAAGCTGTCGGGCGGGCAACGCCAGCGCATCGCCATCGCGCGCGTCATGCTCAAGAACGCCCCGATCCTGCTGCTGGACGAGGCCACCAGCGCGCTCGACTCGGAAGTGGAGGTGGCCATCCAGGAAAGCCTGGACGAGATGATGGAAGACAAGACCGTGATCGCGATCGCGCATCGCCTCTCGACCATCGCCGCCATGGATCGGCTCATCGTCATGGATCAAGGACGCATCGTGGAACAAGGCACCCATGCCGAACTGCTGGCGAAGAACGGCATCTATGCGCGGCTGTGGCGGCACCAGAGCGGCGGCTTCCTCGGCGAAGAAAAGGACGAGGCGCTCGACGCGCTGCGGTGAGTTGCGCGCCCGGCCGCGCGCGCCAGCGCTCGGCCGCGACGGAGCCTACGTCAGGGCGTGACGATGTTGAACCAGAACTCGAAATTGTCGAGCGCGGCGAACATGTCCGTGATCTGCTGCTGATCCCCCGTCACCTGCACGTCCCCCTTGGCGATGGCGTCCTTGAGCGTCATTTCCTTGAGCATCATGCGGTTGAGGGTATCGCGGCTGAGCGTCATGCTGGCCGTCGGCTCCCTGGACTGCTTGCCTTCCGTGTGGTTGAGCACGCTGTTCACCATCTCCAGCATGTACTTCTGCTTGGTATCGGTGAAGTCCAGATTGAGCACGACGTGCTTGCCCGCCGCCTTTTCGCGGTTCAGGCGCACCGCGAAATAATCGAACAGCATGTCGAGCGTCATCGCGCGCACCGTGTCCGGGCTGGCCGTATCCGGAACGGGCAGCTTCTGCACGCCTTCGCGCAGTTCCTTGGCGCCGGTCAGGTAGAAATTGCGCCACGGCCCGCTTTCAGCCTGGTATCCCATCTGCTCCAGCGCGTCGGCCTGCAGATTCTTGGCCTCCTGGTTGTTGGGATCGGCGAAGACCGCGTAGTTCACGACTTCGGCCACCCAGCGGTAATCGCCCTTCTTGTAGTATTCGCGGGCCTTCTTCAGGATGGCCGGTATGCCGCCCATCATGTCCACGTAGCGTTTGGAAGCCTCCTGGATGGGCAGCGTGTGCAGCGTGGCAGGGTTGCCGTTGAACCAGCCGAGATAGAGCACGTAGGTCGCGCGCGCATCATGATTGACCGAGCCGTAGTAGCCCCGGTTGGAGAATTTGGTGGCGATGGCTTCGGGCAGCTTGACCTGTTCGGCGATCTCTTCCTTGTTGTAGCCCATGTTGGCCAGGCGCAAGGTTTCGTCGTTGATGTAGCGGTACATGTCGCGTTGCATGCCCAGTTGCTCCTGGACTTCCTTCTTGCCCCACACGGGCCAATGGTGCATGGCGTACATCACCTCGACGTCGTCGCCCCACAGGGCCAGCGCCTCGTTCAGGTACTTCGACCACGCCAGCGGATCGCGGATCTTGGCGCCGCGCAATGAGTAGGTGTTGTGCAGCGTATGGGTGGAGTCCTCGGCCGTGTTCAGCGCCTTCTTTTCCTTGATGTAGTACAGCATCTCGGCGGGCGCCTCGCTGCCCGGCGCATACAGGAACTCGTACGTGAGCCCGTCGATAGTGCGTTGTTCGCCCGTCTTCTCGATGATGTCGGTGGGCGGTATGAGCGTGACCGTGCCGGCGGAAGTCGTCGTGCCCAGGCCCGCGCCGACTTGTCCCGTGGCGCTGGGCGGCAGCAGGTTGCCGTACATATAGCTGGCGCGGCGGCTCATCGCGGTGCCGGCCATGACGTTCTCGGCCACGGCGTGCTCGAGAAAGCCCAGCGGCGCGTAGATCTTGACCTTGCCTGCCTTGACGTCCGCCTCGTCCACCACGCCGCGCACGCCGCCGTAATGGTCTACGTGGCTGTGCGTATAGATCACCGCCACCACGGGTTTCTTGGGTCGGTGCTGATAGTAGAGGTCCAGGGCGGCCTTGGCCGTTTCCGTGGAAATGAGGGGGTCCATGATCGTCAGGCCTTCCTTGCCCTCGACGATCGTCATGTTGGACAGGTCGTAGTTGCGCACCTGGTAGATGCCGTCGGTGACCTGGAAAAGCCCGGAGATATTCAGCAATTGGGATTGCCGCCACAGGCTGGGATTGACGGTGTCGGGGGCCGGCGCGCCTTCCTTGATGAAATCGTATTTGGCCGGGTCCCACACCAGATTGCCCTGCGCTCCCTTGATCATGCCCGCGGGCAAGGGGGCGATGAAGCCCTTGTGCGCCAGCTCGAAGGAGGTCTTGTCGGAGAACGGCAGCGCCTTCAGCAACGCCGCGTTGGCGTCCTTGGTCGCGGTCTCGGCGGGTTTGGGCTGCTCGGCCGCCCACGCGCCAGCTGCCAGCGATACCGCGAGTGCCGTCAGCGCCGCCCGCGCCAGACGGGGCCTCGACGCCCTGACGCTGCGGAGCCGGCCGGCCTGGAATTCGGGGGGAACGTACGCACTGCGGGGGAGCTTCATCATGACTTGGTCTCCAGACGGTGGGTATGGATGAGCGGCGGGGAAGTGCCGCCCAGTCAGGCAATGAGGTCACGCGAATGCAGAAAGGCTGTGCGCCCGGCCAGGGCGCGAGACGCCCGGCGATGCATAAATCCTACACAAGTTTTCGATGGAATCAATCATGGATGCTACAAATGCAACTGTGCCCAGGCACCGCCCCGGTCCATTGCGCCTGCGTGGAATCCGCGCTGGCGGCCCGGGGCCAAGGCGCCCTCAATCCTTCGATGCAAGTCCAATGCGGGAGCACCGATGACCGGACAGCCAGGCGGGACATCCAGCGGCAGAGGCAAGATCGGCCTGCTTGCCGTGCTGACCGCGCTTGCGGTGCTCAGCGTCTCCGTGGGCTTCGTCAACGCCCTGTACTCCGGCTACCAGGTGCAGAAGGCGCAGGTCATCGCGAACTCGTTGGCGTCCAACCGCGCCTACGCCGAAAAACTCGCCGAGGTCGTGAATGTCTACGTCGGCGCGGTGCATCGGCAACTGCGCGCGGGCGCGCAGCGCCTGGCATCGCAACCGGGCAATGCGCGGGCGCTGCAGGACGAATTGCATCGTCTGGCCAGCCAGGCGGACGCCGTGGACTCCGTCTGGCTCGCCGATGGCGCGGGCGGCATCACCGCAAGCACCGCGGCGGCCGCTACGCCGGACGGCGGCATCCGGCGCCTTGCCGACCTGGGCGTGCGCGAGCTGCGCGCGGGCGAATGGGTGACGCGACGCCTCGGCGATGGGGGCCCCGCCCTCGTGCTGGTCGAGCCGGTGGCGCGCGGGCCCGGCGGCTCCCCGGGCTTTCTGGCCATGCTGGTCGCGCTGGACGACGGCAGCGGCATGGACCGCGTGATCAGCGGCCAGGCGCCCGCCGACGCCGCCTCCGTGTTCCTGGTCAGCAACACCGGCGACGTGCTGTATCGCCGGCACGAAGCGCACACGGCGCTCGTGCTGACCAATCTTGCGCCGATTCGGCACGCAGGCGCGGCGTCCCTGGAGGACGCGGAGGGCAACACCATACTCACCGGCTACGCGCCTCTGGAAAAGGGCAACTGGGCGATCGTCACCCAGCGGACGCTGGACCAAGTGCTCTCACCGGTTCGCGCCCTGCTGGCGGAATCGCTGCGCTTCTCGATACCGGCCTTCGTGTTCACGCTGGCGCTGGTCTGCGCCCTGGCCTACGCGATCGCCCGGCCCCTGTCGCGGCTCACCCGCGCCATGGCGGCCGGCCGGGATGGCGGCCAGGATCTGAACCGGCTCAATGCCTGGTACACGGAGGCCGACACGCTGCGCGAGGCGGTCAGGGCCACATTGGCGCAGCACCGGCGCGAAGTGGGACGCCTGAACCGCCAGACGCTGACGGATCCGATGACCGGATTGATGAACCGCCGGGCCTTGGATGAAGCGCTCGCGGAATATGCCGACAAGCAGACGCCTTTCGCGGTCATCGCCCTGGACCTGGACCATTTCAAGCGCATCAACGACACCTATGGCCATGGCGTCGGCGACGACGTGCTGATCGCGCTGACGCATGCGCTGCGGGGCGGGCTGCGCGGGCAGGACCGGCCCTTCCGGGTGGGCGGTGAAGAATTCATCGCCTTGCTGCCTACCGATTCGGCCGAGCTCGCCGCGGAAGTCTCCGAGCGCCTGCGAACGGCCGTCGCCGGGCAGGAAATGCCCGAGGGCGTGGGCCGGGTCACGGTGTCGATCGGCGTGGCCTTGTGGCCCGCGGATGGCGCCACGAGCGCAGCGGTGATCCAGCGCGCCGACGAGGCGCTGTACGCGTCCAAGCAGACCGGACGCGACCGGGTCACCTTGTGGCGCTCGCTTGCGGGCGCGCCGCCCGTCCCTTGAGGCGGGTCCTATGGCCGTCGCCCTCTGTTGCAAGCGGGCGACAGCGCGTCCGGCGCGACAAAGTAACGACTGGTTGCCTTACCACCGGTCCCGGCCACGCTCGGCAGTGACCACATATGTCGGTGCGCGCCTTTTTCAAGGAAATAATCCGTCACATATTACGAATGATTTCAATCCATAATCGACGCAAGTAAATGCCACTGGCGTTTGGAGGGCCGCTTCTCGCGATGAAAGTCCTTTCCATATTCGGCACGCGCCCCGAGGCCATCAAAATGGCGCCTCTCGTCTCGGCGCTGCAACGCGACCCCCAGATCCAGAGCGTCGTATGCGTAACGGGCCAGCACCGCGAAATGCTGGATCAGGTGCTGGCGCTGTTCGATCTTCGTGCGCAGCACGACCTCGACATCATGGTGCCCAACCAGACGCTCAACGGCCTGTACGCCCGCCTGATCAGCCGTGTGGACGCCGTGCTCGAAACGGAGCGGCCCGACTGCGTGCTCGTCCACGGCGATACCAGCACGGCGTCCGCCTGCGCCCTCGCCTCCTTCCATCGGCGCGCGCGCATCGGCCACGTCGAGGCAGGCTTGCGGACCGGCAACCTGGCGATGCCCTTTCCGGAAGAGATGAACCGCCGCGTGGTGGACGCGGTGGGAGACTGGCTGTTTGCGCCCACCGCGGAATCCCGCGGCAATCTGTTGCGCGAAAACCTGCCGGGGCGCATCACCGTGACCGGCAACACGGTCATCGACGCGCTGGCCGCGACCTGCGCCAAGCTCGCGCCCGACGGGCCGCTCGCGCGCGGGCTGGCGGCGCGTTACGGCTGGCTGGACTCTTCCCGCCGCCTCCTGCTGGTCACCGGCCACCGGCGCGAGAGCTTCGGCGAGGGCTTCAGGAACATCTGCGCGGCGCTGGCGGGGCTGGCGCGGCGCGACGACCTGCAGATCGTCTATCCCGTCCATCTGAATCCGCAAGTGCGCAATGTGGTGATGAAGGCGCTGGCCGGCCTGCCGCACGTGCACCTGATAGATCCCCTGGACTACCTGGATTTCGTGTGGTTCATGCAGCGCGCCTATCTGATCCTGACGGATTCCGGCGGCGTGCAGGAAGAGGCGCCCTACCTCGGCAAGCCGGTGCTGGTGATGCGCGACGTCACCGAGCGCCCGGAGGCCGTGCGCGCAGGCACCGTGGCGTTGGTGGGCACCGACACGCAACGCATCCTCGACGAGGTGAACCGGCTGCTGGACAGCCCGGAGCGCCATTCGGCGTTCTCGCGGCGCATCAATCCCTACGGGGATGGCCGAGCCTGCCAGCGCATCGTCGACGCGCTCTGCGGCCGCGCCGTGGCCGAATTCGATCCCTACGCATCCGCAGTTCCTCACTAGCCCGCCGCCCCCCCCCCCGTGACGTGCCTCAGCCCGGAGCTTCCATGTCCAACCCCTCGCATATCTCCGCCGCCCGTACACTCCGCCGCGCCTTGATGGCCGCCGGGTTGCTGCTCCCGCTGGGGGCCTTGGCCAGCCCCGCGGGCGACGCCTTGCGCCGCCTGCAGGGCGACGACTGGGTCTCGCGGGACGTCAGCCTGGAAGACCTGGGCATCCGGGAGCCCGTGGTGCTTAGCAATAGCGATGCGCGCCAGGAGTTCTACCTGCCGGTGCCGCGCGGCGTGCCGATCTCGGACGCCGCCCTGAATTTCGACGCCCGCTACACCAAGGGCGAGCCGGGACGGACCAGCATGGTGCTGTGGGTGGACGGCGTGCCGCAAGCCGCTCAGCGCATCGCCGACGGCGAAGGCTCGGCCGCCCGCAGCCTGAACGTCGAGCAACGCAGCCGGGAAACCGGTTTCCTGCGCCTGGGCGTGGATTGGCAGTCGGAGATCGCGCTGCGCCGCTGCGAGAGCAACCGCGCCACCGCCAACGCGCTGACGATTTCACCGCGCACGCGCTTGAGCTACCGCTACGACGCCGCGGCGATCGGCAGCCTGGACGACGCCTGGAGCATGCTGCCGGGCAAGCCGGTGCTGATGGTGTCGGGCGGCAAACTCGATCAGCAGGCTTTCGACAGCGCCTGGCGCATTGGCGTGGCCATGGAGCGCAGCGGCAAGCACGTAGCGGTCAAGGGATTTCCAGCCGTCGGCGACGAGGTCGACACGCGCGGCCTCCAGGTCCCGAACGGGCTGGCGCAGGTTCCCGCATTTGCCGCGGTGGCCGGCGACGAAAAGCACAAACTCGCCAATCCCGCCGAGATCGGCGCGCTGCTGGTCATGGGCGCCCCCGCCGTCAGCGGCGACGTCGTGATCGCGGACGCCCAGCTCCGCGCGCGCTACAACGAGGCGCTGAACGCCTTGCAGGCGCAGTTGGCGCAGGACGCCGACGCCGCCGAAGCATTCAAGGCGTGGCGCGGCCGGCGCATGCCGCTGGCGGGCCAGGATCTGCAGTCCAGGGAAATCCGCGTGCTGCCGCTGGGCCGCCAGGCGGTGATCGCGGTGGCCGCCGATGCCGGGGCGCAGGGCGCGGGCGCCTTCGACACGGCGTGGCGCCGGATCCTGGTGACCCGTCAGGTGCAGGTCCAGGCCGCGGCGGCGCCTCGGGCTTTCGAGGACGGCGGCCTGCGGCTGACGAGCCTCGGAGGCTCGCCCTCCAGCTTCGACGTGGTGGCCCGCGGCGACTGGAACATCACCTTCCCGCTGGCGGCCGTTTCCGCCGATGGCGGCATGCCCGACGAACTGGTCATGGACCTGGCGGCCGCGCCCGGCGCGTCGGCCACGCGCCCCGTGGCCTCAGTGTTCTGGAATGGCATCCTGCTGGCCGCCAAGCAGCTGGAGGCGACCGGCAGGCCCGAACGCCTGACCGCGCGCGTGCCCGGCTATGCGTTGGGCGTGGCCAACGCCGTGCGGGTCACGTTCCAGCGCCAGCCGGTATCCGTGGACTGCAACGAGATTCCTCAGGGCTACCCGGTGAACGTGCTGCCGACCAGCTACGTGAAGCCCGGCGCCGCGGAACCCGACGGCACTTTCATCGGGCTGCTGCCCCTGCTGGCGGGCAATCCCCAACTGATCGTCCCCGACAGCTACCTGGCCGACGCGCCGGGCAATATCAAACGGGTCATCGGCATCGCCTCGGCCAGCGGCCTGTCGGCCACCCGCGCCCTGCTGTCCCTTGCGCCCGCCGGACAGGCGGCCAAGCCCGGCCGGCCCTTCCTGGCGATGGAGGTTGCGCTGGACGGCGCCAAGCCTCTGGTCAAGGTCACGGACCGCAAGCAGTTGACGGTGAACGGCAAGAACGCGCCCTGGCTGGATATCTCCGGCCTGGACCATCTGAGCACGGCCGAGGTCGTGAGCGCCGGAGGCCAGAGCGGCGTGCTGTGGCATGCGCTGGGCCAGCAGCCCGGCGCGCTGGACGCCCCCTTCGTGCTGAATCGCGGCAATGTCGCGATCATCGGCGCCGCCGGGCCGCTGGCCTGGATCGACAGCGCCGATCCGGGCGCCAGCCACCCGCCAGGCGCGGGCGAAAGCGCCTTCTTCGAATGGCGCCGCTACCTTTCGTGGAGCGTGCCCGCGATCAGCATCGGGCTGCTGGTGCTGCTCCTGATCCTGATCCTGGCCCTGCGGGTGAACCGCAAGAACAGCAAGGAAAACAAGTAATCCGGAGGCGCCGGCGCCATGTCCTCGCTCTACTGGCCCTACCTCATCGCCGACTACTACCGCGGCCTGGAGATCGTGACCGCGGTGGTCGGCGTGATCATCCTGCTGTCGAGCCTGGACGACCTGTTCATCGACGGCTGGTACTGGTTCCGCCAGCTGCGCCGGTCGCTGACGGTCAAGCGCCGTTACGCCCCGCTGACCGCCGAGCAGCTGCGCGCCAAACCGGAACAGCCCCTGGCGATCATGGTGCCGGCGTGGCTGGAGTACGACGTGATCGCGTCGATGCTCGAAACCATGGTGTCCACGCTGGAATACAAGAACTACATGATCTTCGCGGGCACCTACCAGAACGACGAGCGCACGATCAGGGAGGTGGAGCGCATGCGGCGCCGCTACCGCCAGCTGATACGCGTGGAAGTCCCGCACGACGGCCCGACCTGCAAGGCGGATTGCCTGAACTGGATCGTGCAGGCAATCTTCGCGCAGGACACCCGGCAGCCCGTGCCCTTCGCGGGGGTGATTCTGCACGACAGCGAAGACGTGCTGCACCCGCTGGAGCTGAAGTACTACAACTACCTGCTGCCGCGCATCGACTTCATCCAGTTGCCCGTGACGTCGCTGGAGCGGCACTGGTATGAACTGGTGGCCGGCACCTACATGGACGAATTCGCGGAATGGCACACCAAGGACCTGGTGGTGCGCGAAAGCCTGTCCAGGATGGTGCCTTCCGCCGGCGTGGGCACCTGCTTCTCGCGCCGCGCCCTGACCGAGCTGGCGGCGGAGACCGACAACCAGCCCTTTAATACCGACACCCTGACGGAAGACTACGACATCGGCGCCCGCCTGGCCCAGCGCGGCATGCGCCAGATTTTCGGCAAGTTCCAGGTCGAATACGTCACGCGACGCCGCTCGTGGTTCGGCGCCGGGCCGGAGAAGGTCTCGACGGTCGCGATGCCGCTGGGCGTGCGCGAGTACTTTCCCAATACATTCCGCACCGCCTACCGGCAAAAGGCGCGCTGGACCCTGGGCATCGGCCTGCAGGGCTGGCAGCAGGTGGGATGGACAGGATCGCTGGCCACCAAATACCTGCTGTTCCGCGACCGCAAGGGGCTGGTCACCTCGTTCATCGCGATCCTGGCCTACCTGCTGCTGGCCAACTTCTTCATCTTCTATCTGGCGGACCTCTTCGGCTGGTGGACGGTCTATTACCCGTCGTACTTCCGGCCGGGGGGCTGGCTGGTGACGCTGATGTGGATCAATGCCATAGCGCTGCTGCTGCGCGTGGCGCAACGCGCCTATTTCGTCCACCGCATGTACGGCTGGGAGCATGCGCTGCTGTCCATGCCGCGGATGATCGTGGGCAACTTCATCAACGCCATGGCGGCGGCGCGGGCCTGGCGGCTGTTCATCGGCCATCTGATCACGGGCAAGCGCCTGGCCTGGGACAAGACCATGCACGACTTCCCCTCCACGGACCAGTTGACGCAGCAGCGCCAGCGCCTGGGCGACCTGCTGCTGTCCTGGCAGGCGATCGACCACGCCACGCTGGAGCGGGCGCTGGAGATGCAGGCCCGCGAGAAGCGGCCGCTGGGCGAGATTCTCATGGAGCAAGGCTGGCTCGATGAAAGCACGCTGCGCGAGGCGCTGTCGTTCCAGCAAGGCGCGCCGGCGCAGGACGCGCCCCCCACGGACCCGCTATCGCACAGGCCATCCCCTCCATGACCCCTCTCTCCCGCTCGCTGGCATTCGCCGCCCTGCTGACGTGCGCGGCAGCGGCGCCCGAGGCGGCCGCGCAAGCCGAGGCGGCCGCCGAGCGGCCGCTGGAAGGCGACGCCTACCAGCTCGCCGACCAGGCCTACAAGCAATACGACGCCGGACACTACGAAACGGCGGAGATCATGGCCGAGAACGCCATCCGGCTGCGGCCCGACGTGGCGCGGCTGCGGCTGCTGCTGGTATACGCCCTGGAAAAGCAGGGCAAGCGCCAGGAAGCGGCGCGCGCGGCCGACGCGGCGATCGCCGACGGGCTGGGCACGGCCGAACTGCGCCGGGCCCTGGCCAATCTGCGCCGCCCGCCGGCCACGACCAGCGCCCCTCCGCCTCCGGCCGCGCAGCCCTCCCCGCCCGCGCCGCAAGCGGCGCCGAAGCCGGCCCCGAAGAGCGCCTATCAGCGGGCCTATCCCGTGGCTGCGCGGGCCTATGCGGACTATGCCCGCCATGATTACGCGGCGGCGGCGGCCGGCGCCGAACGGGCCTTCCGCGCCGCGCCGGCGCAAGGCGAATGGGCGCTGCTGTGGGTCGAATCCCTGGGCGCCCAGCACCAGTACGAGGCTGCCCGCCGCGCGGTCGATAGCGCCCTGGCGCTAGGAGCCCCCAACAAGGCCGCCCTGCTCTCCCGGCAGCAGGCCTTCCAGCGGCAGACCGCGGCGGCCCGGGCGGCGGCCGCGCCCGCCGCCGGCGGCGAAGCCGCCGCCAGCGCCTATGCCGCCTATGACAAGGGCGAATTCCAGGAGGCGATCGCGCAGGCTCGCCTGGCCGTGGCGCAGGCGCCGGACAACGAAAGCTATGCCCAGTTGCTGACGACCACGCTGGCCGCGGGCAATCCGGCCCAGGCCGCCGAGGCCGAAGCGCGGCTCGACGACGAGATCGCCCGCCAGCCCGGGTCCGCGCAACGGCTGGCGCAACGCGGCTACGTGCGCCAGCGCCTGGGCCGGCCCGATGAGGCGGCTGCCGACTTCGCCGCCGCGCGGGCAACGGGTCAGGCGCCGCCGCGCCTTATCCTGGACCAGGCCTATGCGCAATCGGCGATGGGAGACAACCGGGCCGCCACGGCGTCGCTCAAGCAGGCGATCGACCAGGACGATGCCGGCCAATTGGGCCTGAGCCCGCTGGAGCGCTACAACACGCGCAGCGCCATCGCGAATCTGTCGCGCGAATGGGGAGCCTCGTTTTCGGCGTCGTACCGCGGCGCGCGCCCTGCCAGTTCCAGCCTGGGTGGCGCCGCCATCAATACGCCCGGGGACGTGGTGTTCAGTACCGCCGAGATCTTCTGGCGCCCGCCGCAGCTGAATAACCGCTGGGGCATGCTCGAAGCCTATGCGCGCAGTTCCAACACCCTGCACGACAGCGGCAGCACGTACGAATCGCGCAAGAACGTGGACCCCTGCACGGGGCTGAGCACGCCCGACGAGCGCGACGATGAGGAGCGCTTCCGCAACAATCGCAGCGCCTCGGGCATCCCGAGCACGATCGGCGCGCTGGGCCTGCGCTACCTGCTGGCCGATACCGGAGTGACCTTCGGCATCGAGCGCCGTTTCTACCTGGGGTCCGGCACCCGCCAAGGCTATGCCTACCCCGAATCCAGCGCGGTCCAGTGCAACGCGCAGCGGGCCTTCCACGAGGCCTATCCGAACCTGCAGGATCAGAGCGCCGTGGCGCGCTACAAGCTCAATGGCAATGCAGGCGGGTGGATGACCTACATCACCTATGGCTACTACCAGGGCCGCGAACTGCGCGTGGACGTGCCCAGCTGGCTCACCATCGAGGGCTATGCGCAGGCCGGCTATGCCTGGGACGACAATAGCGCCCGCTACACCGCCTATTCCGTGGACGCCAAGGGCGATCGCCAACAGGAGCTGGGCAGCGCCTCGGGCCGTCTCAAGCGCGATCAGGCCTTCCTGTCCGGCGAGTTGCGCGTGGGCCGCAGTTTCCGCGCCACCGGCATCAGCGACAAGCTGGTCCTGTTTCCCTATGCGGTCGTCGGCGCCGACTGGCTGTGGCAGAAAGACGTGGCCAAGCTCAACGACCTGCCCGTCTACGGCAACCAGTCGGTCGTCCTTTCCAGCCACGATAGTTCCTGGTCGCTGGGCGTGGGTCCGGGCTTCAACGTGCGCTACTGGTTCCGCGAAGACCACTACAACGCGCCGCGCTCGTACCTGGACCTGGGGGTGCAGTACCGCACCAGCATCGGCGGCGGCGCGACCGACCGCGCCAAGGGCTGGTTCATGAACATGACGCTGTCGTACTGAGTCGCAGATACACATCATTACATGGCTTCATAAGCCTATAACAATGAATCGGGCATAGTGCTTCGCGCCACGCAGGCAGCGCGATCGCCGGGCGTGCAACCCGATCCCCTTACCGCGTTGGAGATTGAATTGCCGATTCTCAGACAAGCTCGTATCGCCCTGCCCGCCGCCGCCCTGGCCCTGTGCGGCGCCGCCGCCCTCGCCCAGCAGGCCATGCCCGGCCAGATGCCCGACCTGGCCGCGCTGAGCGGCCAGATGCATGCCGCCGCCGAGTACTGCAACGCCTACACGGCGGCGCAGCTCGAGCAGATGAAGCAACAGCAGAAGACCGCGACCGGCGCCCAGGGCATGTCCGCCGCGGACTTCGACGCCTCCTTCTCGAAGTCATACGGCGCGACGAAGGCGCAACTGGGCGCGCTGAGCGCGGCGGACAAGGAAAAAACCTGCGCGCAGCTCAAAGCCGTGGCGGCCGCGCAACCGCGTTAGTCCGGGGCTGCTCGGCGGCCGCCTATGGCGGCCATTCCCGCCGCAGCCGCTCGGCCTCGGGCGTAGGCCCGATCAGCCAGGGGTCCGCAGCAAACGCGATCACGCGTTGCGCGCGGTAGCGCCGCGCGATGCGCAGCTGTCGGCGCACGCGAGCGGCGTCGGCCGAGCGCGCATTGAAGGTGGTGCCGTCTTTGCGTTCGGACGGCAGCTCCTCGAACAGCTCGACGATCAGGTCGAACGGTGCGCGACGCGCCAGCAGCATGCGATGCAGGGGCGCCAGCGCCTCATATGCCGCCATGCCGGACACGCCCACCCCGTCCTGCAGCATGGGCCTCACGCTGGCGGCGTCCAGCAGGCCGCTCCACAGGTCGGCCAGGCTCAGCGGTCCGGGCAATTTGCTGTGAAAGGTGGAAATGCCGGACGCGCGCCCCGCCTGTTGCGCAAGCGGATCGGACAGGGCGCGCAGCCATCGCGCAAGGCGCGGCTGCCGGCCGGGGGCGGCCCAGCTGTGCTGCTCGATCTCGTAGGGAATGTACCAGCCGCGGAAGGCGGCGCGCCCGGTTACGCTCGCGGCCCGGGCGTAGGCCAGCGCCTGCGCCTGCGCAGCCTGCAGGAAGGCCGCCAGCGCGGCGTCATCCGGATCGCCCAATTGCCGCCACCAGCGCTCGTCGTAGGGCAGGCCCAGCTGCAGCCCCACGCCCAGGCGCTCCGCTTCGTCGAAAATCAGCGCCAGCGTGGACGCGGACAACTGCCACGGCTCGGGGCCGCCGCTCGTCCCCGTCCATTGGATGATGATTTCGCGGAACCCCAGGCCGTGCATGGCGGCGATGCGTTCGCGCCATGCTTGCGGCGAGAGCGAGAGGTGGCTGGGCCACAATTGCCAGAACGTGCTCTGCACCGACCAGGGCGGCGCGCACGCGGACAGGCCGGCGGCGACCGCCGCCATGCCCAGGCCGCGCAACAGGCGCCGCCGGCCGGGGGAAGCAGGCGCGGACGCCTGCAAGAGCCGCCGGGCGATGGGTACTACCCTGCGCGGTTGCCGAACAGGCCCGACAACGAGGCCAGCAGATCGGCCGGGTTGAACTGGGGATTCGACGGCACGGTGCCGTCCGGCGTGGCCTGGTCAACCAGCTGCGGCAGCAGCGAGGACAGCGAACCCAGCAGCGAATCCGAATCCTGGCCGGTCTTGGCGGCCAGTTCGTTCACGACGCCGGGATCCAGCACGGAACCCAGCTGGTCGGCGCTGACGGGCAGGTTCTGGCCCGTGCCCACCCACGAGGCCACGATCTCGCTCAAGCCGCCCTTCTGGAAGCTTTCGATCAGGCCGGAGAGGCCGCCCGGGTATTTGCTCAATTGCTCGATCAGCGCGGGCAACAGCGACGCCGAGCCCCCTTGCTGACCGCCGCCGGCCATCGAGGCCAAGGAATCCAATAGGCTCATCATCGTGCTCCTGAAAAGTCGGAGAATCAGTATAGGCCGGCGCCCGCCGCCGTGGGCGTCATCCGGCGGGTCCGGCGGCGGATCTTTGCAAAGCTTGTCGTTGCGCGCCGGCTCAATCCGCCGCCTTGCCCGCCTGCAGCGCCCGCAGCGCCTTCAGCCCGGCTCGGCCGTCCGGGCGCAGGCCCAGTTCGCGCTGCGCCGCCTGCAACGCGGTCCGGGTACGGGCGCCGATCATGCCGTCGGGTTCGCCCACGTCATAGCCGCGGGCGATCAGCAGGCGCTGCAGTTCGCGCCGCTGCGCCCGCGACAGGCCCGGATCGTCCGTGGGCCAGGCCTGGACCAGCGGCCCGGCGCCCCGCAGCCGGTCCGACAGGTGGGCGATGGCGAGCGCGTAGCTTTCCGCCGCGTTATAGGAATACAGGGCGTCGAAATTGCGGGTGACAAGGAACGCGGGGCCGGCCTTGCCCGCCGGCAGCAGCAGGCCGGCCGGGACATCGCCCGCGGGCAATGGCCGGCCATCGGCGCGCGCCACGCCCTGCTTCACCCAATAGGACATCGGGCGCTTGCTCCTGCGGCCGGCTCCCGCCGTGTCAAGCCCCGCCGGCAGGCGGACTTCATACCCCCAGTCCAGCGCGCTGTTCCATCCCGCGCGCTTGAGGAAGTTGGCCGTGGACGCCAGCGCGTCGGGCACGCTGTCGACCAGGTCGCGGCGGCCGTCCCCGTCGAAATCCACCGCCAGCCGCAGATAGGTCGACGGCATGAACTGGGTCTGGCCGAACGCGCCGGCCCATGACCCCAACAGACGGTCTGGCGCCAGATGTTCGTCCTGGATGATTTTCAGGGTCGCGTAGAACTCACCCCGGAAATAGGCCTGGCGGCGGCCGAAGCAGGACAGGGTCGACAGCGAAGTCAGTAGCGGCCTGCCGCCCAGCGTGCGCCCGTAATTGCTTTCCACGCCCCAGACGGCCGCGACCGTGGCCGGGTCCACGCCATAGCGGGACGCCGCCCGGTCCAGCTCGGCCTGCCAGCGCGCCATGCCGGCACGGCCGTCCGCCACGCGTTCGTCGTCGACCAGGCCGGCCATGTAGTCCCAGATGGGCGTCTTGAACTCCGGCTGCGCGTCCAGCAGGCCGATCACCGCCATGTCCGGCGCCAGGCCCGCGGTATGGGCATCGAACGTCGCGCCCGACACCCCGGCCTTCAGCGCCGGCCCGCGCAACTGCGCCAGGCACGCGGCTAACGGTTCGGCGGCATGGGAGGCCGGTGCCAGCAGCGCAAGCGCGACGCTGGCCAGCAAGGCGCCGGTGCGGCGGGAAATATGGATAGTCATGGTCTCAATCCGCCTGCAGCGCGGCGAGCTCGGCGTCGTCGAATCCGGCGGCGCGGCGCGCCTCCAGGTTGAAGGGGCCGCGCAGCCGGGGCGCGCCATAGCGCTGCGCCAGTTCGGCATAGCAGGCGACGGGGTCCTTCCCCATCTGCGCGCATAGGTGCTTGTACCAGCGGTTGCCGATGGCCACGTGGCCGATTTCATCGGCCAGGATGATGTCGACGATGGCCGCGCTGTCCGTGTCCCCTGCCCCAGCCAGCTTGGCGCGGATCGCGGGAGACGCATCCAGGCCGCGCGCCTCCAGCGTGCGCGGCACCAGCGCCAGGCGGGCCAGCAGGTCTTCGCTCGTGCGTTGCGCCATGTCCCACAGACTGTTGTGGGCGGGGAAGTCGCCGTAGGCGTGGCCCATCCCGGCCAGACGCTGCCTGAGCAGATCGAAGTGATAGGCCTCTTCGCGCGCCACGCGCAGCCAATCGCGGTAAAAGGCCTCCGGCATGCCGGCGAAGCGCCACATGATGTCCAGCGCCAGGTTGATGGCATTGAATTCGATGTGCGCCAGCGCGTGCAGCAGCGCCGCGCGCCCTTCCTCGGTGGCCATGGAACGCTGCCGGACCTGGGAAGGCGCAACCAGCTCGGGCAGCGGCGGACGGCCCGGCAGGACGGCGGACGGCGCAAAGGTCTTGCCGCAATCCAGCACGGCGGCATCGGAGATGGCCCGCACGCCGGCCAGCTTGTCCTGCCATGCCGTGGCGGCCAGCGCGGCCAACGCAAGGCCGCGCAGGCAATCCTGCTCCTCGCCGCCCGAAGGCGGGACCGTGTTCATATCCATGCTTGATTCCCAGCCGGAGGCGGCTCCCCGATAAATACCGCAACGGCGTCGACGCCGCGCAACCACGGAGACTTTATCATTCGCACATGGATTCCCTGCGCCTGACCATAGAAACCGACCTGTCCCGCATCGACGCCCGGCAATGGGATGCGCTGGCGGGCGACCAGCCCTTCCTGCGCCACGCCTTCCTGCGCGCGCTCCATGAAACCGGCTGCGCGGCCCCGGAAACGGGATGGGCGCCCCACTACCTGGCGCTCTGGCGCGACGATGCGCTGGCCGCGGCGGCGCCGCTCTACCTGAAATCCCACTCGCGCGGCGAATATGTGTTCGACTACGCCTGGGCCGACGCCTTCCAGCGCCACGGGCTGCGCTACTACCCCAAGCTGCTGTCGGCCATCCCCTACACCCCCGTTACGGGGCCGCGGCTGCTGGCGCGCAACGACGAAGACCGCGACACCCTGGTGCGCGGGCTGGTCGCGTTCGCGGAACAGATCAACGTCTCGTCGCTGCATCTGCTGTTTCCGGCGGAGGCCGATATGCGGACGCTGCGCGAGGCCGGCTTCATGGTGCGCGAAAGCGTGCAGTTCCACTGGACCAACCCGGGCTATGCGGACTTCGACGCCTTTCTTGCGGCCATGAGCCACGACAAGCGCAAGAAGATCCGCCAGGACCGCAAGAAGGTCGCGGCCGCCGGGCTGGCGTACCGCTGGCTCCGCGGCGCGGAGATCGGGGCCGACGAACTCGGCTTCTTCTATGAGTGCTATTGCCGCACCTATTTCAGCCATGGCAATCCGCCCTACCTGAGCCGTGAATTCTTCGAGCGCGCGCATCGCGAACAGCCCGAGGCATTCGTGCTGATCCTGGCGCAGCGGGGCGCTCAGCCTGTGGCCGCCGCGCTGAACCTGGCGGGAGGCGATGCCCTCTACGGCCGCTACTGGGGCGCGACGGAATATGTGCCGGGCCTGCATTTCGAGACCTGCTACATGCAGGCCATCGCCTATTGCATCGCGCATGGCTTCGCCCGCTTCGAGGGCGGCGCGCAGGGCGAGCACAAAATGGCGCGCGGCCTGCTGCCCACGCCCACGTGGTCGGCGCACTGGGTCGCGCACCCGGGGTTCGCCGATGCGATCCGGACGTTCCTGGACGAAGAAACGGAGGCCGTGGCGGACTATCTGGGAGAGCTGGAAACGCACACGCCGTTCAAGCGGCCCGCCGGGGATTGAGCGGGCCCGCCGCGGCCTACAGGAAACGGTCGAGCAGCTTGCGGCTGTGCTTGTCCAGCGACTGGATGTCGCGCACCAGATAGAAAATACCGTGGCTGTCGGCGATCAGCAGCGTCTGAGGGCTCAGGCGGCGGATGTCTTCTTCGCCTCGCAGCGTGAACGAGGTGGGGCCCCGGTCGGTGTCGACCTTCCAGGTGCTGGGCGTGGCGAAGGTGGACACGCTGGCCAGCTTGCGGATCTCGGGCATGAACTCCCGGCTCTCCAGTTCTTCCTCGATCAGCGCGCGCTGGGGCGCGGGCACGTCGGACAGGTGTTCGATCCAGACGAGTTCGCGCCCGTCGCCGGTCACGAGGGACAGGCCGCGGCCCGCCTCGCTGATCGGGAACGCGCGCACCGGGATGACCCCTTCGTGGATGTCGCCGTCGGCGGCCTGGAATTCCAGGCGTCCGAAGGCATTGCGGCGCAGCTGAAAGGACGGCAAGGTCATGACGATAATCCTGGTTCCGCGTCAGGCCACGGCGGCCATGTCTTCGCTGCCCGACGCCTGCGCGTCGGCCTCGGCCTGGCGCGCCTGCGCCTGGTAGAGCCGATAGTAGGCACCTTCTCGGGCCATCAATTCTTCGTGCGGCCCTTGCTCGACGATCTGGCCGCGGTCCAGCACCACCAGGCGGTCCGCCTTGCGCAGCGTGCTCAGGCGGTGGGCGATGGCGATCGTGGTGCGTCCGCGCACCAGGTTGTCCAGCGCCTTCTGGATTTCCTTTTCGGTCGTGGTGTCGACCGACGAGGTGGCCTCGTCCAGGATCAGGATGCGCGGATCGATCAGCAAGGCGCGCGCGATGGAGATGCGTTGGCGTTCGCCGCCCGACAGCGCCTGGCCGCGCTCGCCGACCAGGGAGTCGTAGCCATGCGGCAGCCGCAGGATGAATTCATGCGCGTGCGCGGCGCGCGCCGCGGCCACGATCTCGTCGCGCGTGGCGTCGGGCTTGCCGTAGGCGATGTTCTCGGCGATGGTGCCGAAGAACAGGAACGGCTCTTGCAGCACCAGCCCGATGTTGCGCCGGTAGTCAGCCACGCGCACCGAACGGATGTCGGCGCCGTCCACCAGCACCGCGCCTTCCGACACGTCGTAGAAGCGGCAGATCAGGTTGATCAGGGTGCTCTTGCCCGACCCGCTGTGGCCCACCAGGCCGATCATTTCGCCGGGCGCGATGTTCAGGTTCAGGCCTCGGATGACCTGGCGGTTGCCGTAGCGGAACCCCACGTCGCGCAGCTCGATGCGGCCATTGATGTGCGGCAGCCTGGCCGGATTCTGCGGCTCCGGCACGCTGGAAACGTGATCGAGGATATCGAAGATGCGCTTGGCGCCTGCGGCCGCCTTCTGCGTGACCGACACGATGCGGCTCATCGAATCCAGCCGCATGTAGAAGCGCCCGATATAGGCCAGGAACGCGGCCAGCACGCCAACGGTGATCTGCTTTTGCGATACCTGCCAGATGCCGAAGATCCATACGACCAGCAGCCCCACTTCGGTGAGCAGCGTGACCGTGGGCGAGAACAGCGACCACGTGGTGTTGACGCGGTCGTTGACTTCGAGGTTGCGGTTGTTGGCCTCGCGAAAACGCGCGACCTCTCGCTTTTCCTGCGCGAACGCCTTGACCACCCGGATGCCGGGGATCGTGTCGGCCAGCACGTTGGTGATTTCGGACCAGATGCGGTCGACCTTCTCGAAGCCGTGGCGCAGGCGGTCGCGCACGGCGTGGATCATCCAGATGATGAAGGGCAGCGGCACGAGCGTGACCAGCGCCAGCCAGGGATTGATGGACACCAGGATGACCGCCGTCATGGTGATCATCAGGATGTCGGTGGCGAAATCCAGCAGGTGCAGCGACAGGAACACGCAGATGCGGTCGGTTTCGCTGCCGATGCGGGAGATCAGGTCGCCGGTGCGCTTGCCGCCGAAATACTCCAGCGACAGCTGCTGCAGGTGTTCGTAGGTCGTGGTGCGCAGGTCCGCGCCGATGCGCTCGCTGACCCACGCCAGGATGTAGGTCCGGGCCCAGCCCAGGCCCCACGCCAGGAAGGCCGACGCCAGCAGGCCGCCCAGATAGAGGCGGACCTTGTCGTAGTCGATGGGCGCGCCGTTCTGGAACGGAATCAGCACGTCGTCCATCAGCGGCATGGTCAGGTAGGGCGGCACAAGCGTGGCCGCCGTGCCCATCAGGGTCAGCAGGAAACCTGCCAGCAGCGGACCGCGGTAAGGCCGCGCGAAACGCCACAGGCGCAGCAGCGCCCAGGTCGACGACGGCACAGCCTGTTCCTGGTTGCAGGCCGGGCATTCTTCCACGCCCGCGGGAATGGCGTTATTGCAGATAGTGCAGTGGCGCGGCTCCGGCTCCTCCGCCTGGCGGCCGGACAGGCGGATGGCCTGCTGGGCCTCGAACTGCGCCAGCAGGCGCAGCGCGGCCGGGTTCCGGGCAAGGGTGAAGCGCCACACGCCCAGGCGGGTGGAATCGTCGTGCAACTCCAGTTGCGCGGCGCCCGCGTGGTCGGTCAGGCTGAGCCTTAATTGGGGGCCATATGGCCAGGATTCCCAGCCGGCGCCGTCGGGCCGGCGGGCCAGCAGGCGGCGGTCGGTGGCGGCGACCAGGCCCGGCTGGAACTTCAGGCGCTGATCCAGGTCTGTTTCAACCGAGGCCAGCAGTGTTTCGCCATCCGCCAGTTCGGCACGGATTTCATCCCGCCAGCGGGCAGGAAAGGCTTCGGCAAGGCCGGAAAGCAGGTGTGGTTTTTTCATTGGAACGCATACCGGGCCAGGACTCTGCCCTACGAGGCAACCGGTTCGCCACCGGGAGGGGCGGGAAACGTGTCCCTTCCTTACAACACAACGAGTTCACGCCCTGAAGGCGTCGTATAGTATCAGCCGATTTTTCTAATTAGGAATATCTGGGATCCCCCAACTCGTTGGCATTATTCTAAAGTCGCAACCCCAATAAATTCGCGGTATTGCATAGGGGCGTCCGCGCGTGCCAACCTGCTTCTTCAGCAAATTAAAACATGAAAAAGAAAGACATTGAATTTCTCGATGTCGTGGCTTTGCGCGGCCCGAACATTTGGACGTATCGCCCGGTCCTGGAAGCATGGGTGGATATCGGCGAGCTGGAGGATTACCCCTCCAATACCATTCCCGGCTTCTACGAACGCCTGACCGAATGGCTGCCGACGCTGATCGAGCATCGCTGCAGTCCGGGGGTCCGGGGCGGGTTCCTGTCCCGCGTCAAGGAAGGCACTTGGCCCGGCCACATCCTCGAACATGTCACGCTGGAACTGCAGAACCTCGCGGGGCTGCGCGGCGGGTTCGGCAAGGCCCGGGAAACCTCCGTCCGGGGAGTCTACAAGGTGGTCGTGCGCGCCTGGCAGGAGCAGGTCACCCGCGCCGCCTTGAACGAAGCGCGCGACCTGGTCATGGCCGCCATCGAAGACCGCCCGTTCGACGTGCCCGCCGCCGTCGCGAAACTGCGCGGGCTGATCGACAAGCATTGCCTGGGCCCCAGCACCGCCTGCATCGTGGATGCGGCGGACGACCGCGACATTCCCTATATCCGCCTGTTCGAAGGCAACCTGGTGCAGTTCGGCTATGGATCGGCGCAACGCCGCATCTGGACCGCGGAGACCGACCGCACCAGCGCCATCGCCGAAGGCATCTCGCGCGACAAGGACCTGACCAAGGAACTGCTGTCGACCTGCGGCGTGCCCGTGCCGGAAGGCCGCCTCGTCGACAACGAGGAAGACGCCTGGGAAGCCGCCGAAGACATCGGCCTGCCCGTGGTCGTGAAACCGTATGACGGCAATCACGGCCGCGGCGTGTTCACCAACCTGACGACCCGAGACGAAGTCGTGTCGGCCTACCGCGTGGCGGTCGACGAAGGCAGCGGCGTGATCGTCGAGCGCTTCGTGCTGGGCAACGAGCACCGCCTGCTGGTGGTCGGCAACCGCATGGTGGCCGCCGCGGCGGGCGAGCCGGCCTGGGTGACGGGCGACGGCAAGTCCACCATCAGCGAACTGATCGACAGCCAGATCAATACCGATCCGCGCCGCGGCCGCACCGAGAACCACCCGCTGAACCCGGTGCGCCTGGATTCCGCCGCCCGGCTGGAAATCGCCCGCCAGGGCCTGACCGAGGACGGCGTTCCGGCCGAAGGCCAGCGCGTGCTGGTGCAGCGCAGCGGCAACGTCGCCTTCGATGTGACCGACCGCGTGCATCCCAGCGTCGCCGCCACGGTGACCCTGGCCGCGCGCATCGTGGGCCTGGACATCGCCGGCGTGGATCTGGTGGCCGAGGACATCACCCGTCCGCTGGACGAGCAGCGCGGCGCCATCGTCGAAGTCAATGCCGGCCCCGGCCTGCTGATGCACCTGAAGCCGGCCGACGGCACGCCCCGCCCCGTGGGCCGCGCCATCGTCGACCATCTGTTCCCCGACGGCGACACCGGCCGCATCCCCATCGTGGGCGTGACCGGCACCAACGGCAAGACGGTCGTGGCGCGTCTGGTGGCCCGCCTGCTGCACCTGTCGGGCAAGCGCACCGGCCTGGCCTGCAGCGAAGGCCTCTACCTGGACCGGCGCCTGGTGCAAAAGGGCGACCGCGCCGATTTCGACTCGGGCACCCGCCTGCTGATGAACCGCAACCTGGACGCCGCCGTCATCGAAAACGATAGCGGCGTGATCCTCGGCCAGGGCCTGGCCTACGACCGCTGCCAGGTAGGCGTGGTCACCAATATCGACGACGCCGATCATCTGGGCGACTTCGACATCAATGAAACGGAGCGCATGTTCAACGTGTTCCGCACGCAGGTGGACGTGGTGCTCCCGACCGGCGCCGCCGTGCTGAATGCGCGCGATCCACGCGTCGTGGAAATGGCCGAGCTGTGCGACGGCGCCGTGATCTTCTTCGGCATCGATCCCGCCCTGCCCGCCATCGCCGCGCACCTGCGGCAGGACCGCCGCGCCGTGTACGTGCGCGACGGCAGCATCGTCCTGGCGCAGGGATCCCGCGAGGAAAAGCTGGCCGCCGTGGCCGCCATTCCGCTGACCCACGGCGGGCGCGTGGCCTTCCAGGTCGAGAACGTGCTGGCCGCGGTCGGCGCGGCCTGGGCGCTGGACATTCCGGTCGAATTGATCCGCGCCGGCATCGAAACCTTCGACATCGACCAGGCGGATGCGCCCTGGCAATTCACGCTGTTCGAACGCAACGGCAGCACCGTGGTGGTGGACGACGTGCACAACGCCTCGGCGCTGCGTCCGCTGATCGCCGCCATCGACCAGTTCCCGTCCACCCTGCGCGCCGCCGTCTATTCCGCCGGCGCCGACCGTCGCGACGAAGACCTGATCGAGCAGGGCCGGCTGCTGGGCGACGCGTTCGACCGGGTCGTGCTCTACGACGACCTTACCGTGCGCAGCAAGCGCCCTGCCGGCCAGGCGCGCGCGCTGCTGCGCCAGGGCCTGGCGCAAGGCGCCCGCGTGAAGGACATCCAGGAGGAGCCCGATCACGGCAAGGCCATCGAAAGCCAGCTCGGCGGCATCGCCGCGGGCGACTTCGTGCTGCTGCAATCGGACGAAGCGTTCTCCGGCCCCACCATCGATCTGGTCCGCCGCTGGATTCAGCAGCACTGACAATATCCAATATCCGCGCGCGCCCCGCACAAGCGCGGGCGCGCGTGAGCTAGACAGGAATACCTGCCATGGAAGTTTCCCGTATCCGAGCATTGCGCGGCCCCAACCTGTGGAGCAAGAACACCGCGATCGAGGCCATCGTCTCTTGCGCCGACGCCGAATGCTCCATCGACAATCTGCCCGAATTCGAAGCGCGCCTGCGCGCGCGCATGCCACAGATCGGACTGCTGCGCCCCGAAGGCCACCAGGGCGCGGTCTCCATCGCCCACGTGCTGCAGATCGTCGCGCTGACCTTGCAGGCTTACGCGGGCTGCCCCGTCACGTTCGGCCGCACCGCGTCCACCATCGAACCCGGCGTGTTCCAGGTGGTGGTCGAGTACAGCGAAGAGGAAGTCGGCAGGCTGGCGATGGAGCTGGCGCAAGTGCTGGTGCGCGCCGCGCTGGACGACGCGCCGTTCGATCTGGCCGACGCCCTGAAGCGCCTGCGCGAACTGGACGAGGACGTGCGCCTGGGCCCCAGCACGGGCTCCATCGTGAATGCCGCCGTCGCGCGCAACATTCCCTACCGCCGCCTGACGCAAGGCAGCATGGTGCAGTTCGGCTGGGGCAGCAAGCAGCGCCGCATCCAGGCCGCCGAAACGGACCAGACCAGCGCCATCTCCGAATCCATCGCGCAGGACAAGGACCTGACGAAAATGCTGCTGGACGCCGCCGGCGTCCCGGTGCCGATGGGGCGCTCGGTGACCACCGCCGAGGAAGCCTGGGCGGCGGCCCAGGAGCTGGGCGGCCCCGTCGTGGTCAAGCCGCGCGATGGCAGCCAGGGACGCGGCGTCGCGGTCAACATCGAAACGCGCGAACGGGTGATCCAGGCGTTCGAGGCCGCCGAGGAGATCAGTTCCGAGGTCATCGTGGAACGCTACATTCCCGGCCACGACTTCCGGCTGCTGGTGGTGGGCGGCGCCCTGGTGGCGGCATCGCGCCGCGATCCCCCGCAGGTCACGGGCGACGGGCAGCAGACCATCCGCCAACTGGTGGATCAGGTCAATGCCGACCCCCTGCGCGGCGACGGCCACGCCACCTCGCTGACCAAGATCCGCTTCGACGACATCGCGCTCGCCACGCTCAAGAAACAAGGCTTCGACGCCGACTCCGTACCGCCCGCCGGCACGCTGATCTTCCTGCGCAACAACGCCAACCTGAGCACCGGCGGATCCGCCACCGACGTGACCGACGAGGTGCACCCCGAAATGGCCGCGCGCGCGGTATCCGCGGCCCGCATGATCGGGCTGGACATCTGCGGCGTGGACGTGGTGGCCGAAAGCGTGCTGTATCCGCTGGAAGACCAGCATGGCGGCGTAGTGGAGGTGAATGCCGCGCCCGGCCTGCGCATGCATTTGAACCCCTCTTTCGGCAAGGGCCGCGCGGTGGGCGAAGCCATTGTTTCCGCCATGTACGCGGATGGCGACGATGGCCGCATTCCCGTGGTGGCGGTGGCCGGCACCAACGGCAAGACGACCACCGTGCGCTTGACGGCCCATATCCTGGGCGCGGCGGGCAACCGCGTCGGCATGACGAACTCCGATGGCGTATACGTGGACAATCTGCGCATCGACACCGGCGATTGCAGCGGCCCGCGCAGCGCCCGCAGCGTGCTGATGCATCCGGACGTGGACGCGGCCGTGTTCGAAACCGCCCGTGGCGGCATCCTGCGCGAAGGCCTGGCCTTCGACCGCTGCAACGTGGCCATCGTCACCAACATAGGCATGGGCGACCACCTGGGCCTGGGCTACATCAGCACGGTGGAAGACCTGGCCGTGGTCAAGCGGGTGATCGTGCAGCACGTGCACCCGGGCGGAACCGCCGTCCTGAACGCGGCAGATCCCATCGTGGCCGAGATGGCCGCCAGCTGCCCCGGCTCGGTCACCTATTTCGCCGAGGACCGGAACCATCCCGTGATGGCCACGCACCGCGCGCAGGGCCTGCGCGCCGTGTATCGCGATGGCGACGCGATCGTGGCCGCGCAGGGCGCCGACGAAATCCGCTATCCGCTTTCCGCCATTCCGCTCACGCGCAACGGCACGATCACCTTCCAGGTCGAGAACGCCATGGCGTCGATCGCCGCGGCCTGGGCCCTGGGGCTGAACGAGGACGTCATCCGCCGCGGCCTGGCCTCCTTCGTCAACGACGCGCAGACCGCGCCCGGACGCTTCAACGTCTTCGACTACCGGGGCGCCACGGTGATCGCGGACTACGGCCACAACCCCGACGCCATCCTCGCGCTGGTGCGCGCGGTGGACGCCATGCCCGCCAAGCGGCGCTCAGTCGTGATCAGCGGCGCGGGCGACCGGCGCGACGAAGACATCCGCATGCAGACCGAAATCCTGGGCGAGGCATTCGACGAAGTGGTGCTCTACCAGGACCAGTGCCAGCGCGGCCGCGCCGACGGCGAGGTGCTGGCACTGCTGCAACAGGGCCTGGCCAACGCCACCCGCAGCAAGCACATCGAAGAGATCCATGGCGAGTTCCTGGCGATCGACACCGCCCTGGCCCGGCTCGCGCCCGGCGACCTGTGCCTGATCCTGGTGGACCAGGTGGAAGAGGCGCTGGCCCACATCGCGAGCCGGATCTCGCAGGCCTGAACCGCGCTCGCGGCGCAACGGAAACGGGGCGCCCTGGCGCCCCGTTTCACGTCTCCCCGCAGCGCCTTGCGGCTCAGCTGCTGGCCGACACCGCCGGGACAGCCGCCTGGTACCTGTCCGTCACGTGCGTGCATCCCGCTGCCGCCATGGCGGCCAGCGTCAATAAGATCGCGCTGCAAAGTCGTTGCGTCATGCGTGCCCCTCTCCTCTTCGTCGTGGTCGAACCGCGCGGGTTCCTCACGGCGACTATACCTTTGCGCTTCGCCCCGGGCCAGCGGCCATGGACATACTTCCGCCCGGCGCCCGCCCGCAGATCCCGTTACCAGCCCTCCGCAAAAGCGGACAAGACATTGCTGGAATGTAACTTCCAACGCGAGGGCGCCTGCAACTCCTGCCGCCGGAAATCGGGCCGTCCCGCCCCGCCGGCGTCGTTACATTTACCCACAGCCGGGTTTGACAGGCCTTGCCGGCGACTCGTACGTTGAAGACATGGCCTGCACGACGGCATCCGCCACCCAGGCAGGCCTGGCTGATCGATGTCCCATCCCACCGCGGGGCCAGGTTTGCAAGCCACAAACCCGCCTCGCACGCAAACGGAGAGATCACCATGAACAACGACGTTATCGCGGGCAAGTGGAAGCAACTGGCAGGCAAGGCCAAGGCGGCCTGGGGCGAGCTCACCGACGACGAGCTGACCCGCACGGAAGGCAACGCCGAGCGCCTGGCTGGCCTGATCCAGGAGCGCTATGGCAAGACCCGGGAGCAAGCGGAAAAGGAAGTCCGCGACTTCTTCGACCGCAATCCCTGATCCGAGCAACCACCAGGAGAAGCTGACATGCTGCACTACGCCGTAGTTTTCTTCGTCATTGCCATCATCGCGGCGGTCCTGGGTTTCGGCGGCATCGCCGCCGGCGCCGCGGGCATCGCCAAGATCCTGTTCTTCGTCTTCCTGGTACTGGCGCTGCTGTCCATATTGGGCGGCGCATTCCGCAAGAAATAGGACCCGTGCCGAGGACTTTCCGAAATCCGTTGCGTCTCGAACGCGCCGAACCACACCAACAAGGAGCATGACTATGGAATTTCGCAAGCTGATCGCCGCCGCTGCGCTGGGCACTGGCGCTGTCTTCACTTCCATTGCCTTTGCCGCCGACGACGGCAAGCCGAAACAGTCCGTGGGTGAATACGCGTCCGACGCCACCGTAACCACCAAGGTCAAGGCCGCCTTCGTGGCCGACAAGCAGTTGAGCGCGCTGGACATCGCCGTGGAAACCAATGCCGGCGTCACGACGCTGACCGGCACCGTGGGGACCGCCGCCGAGGCCGATCATGCGGCCACCGTGACGCGCGGCGTCGAAGGCGTGAAGCAGGTCATGAACAACATCAAGGTCGATCCCGCCAAGAACAAGCGGTGATCCCATGCCGCTTCGGGCCGGCCCCGAGGCAAGACGGCGCCTGCATACGCGGGCGCCGTTTTTTTATGGGAACCGCGGCGGAGAACCCTTGCCGTTCAGACGTTCACCACGCCGCGGCCGATCTCGAGCGCGCGTCCGCCCACCTGGATCCGTCCATCGGGCAGCACGTCCAGCAACAGCCGGCACGGCCTGCCCATCTGGTCGCCCTGCTCCACCAGGATGCTGGCGGGCAATCCCTGGCCGCGATGCCGCAGCCATCCGCCCAGGTTCGCGCAGGCCGAGCCCGTGCCGGCGTCCTCGTGCACCCCACCGCCGGCCTTGGCATAGAAGTACCGCGCCACCACCACCTGCCGGCCGTCGCGCGCCGCGTTTTCCTCGAAGGCGAATACATACATCACCTTGCGGCCCAGGCTGTTGGCCTGCCAGCGGTCCAGCCGGGAGGCGTCGGGCGCGGCGCGGCGCACCGCGTCCACGCTGGCGAGCGGAAGCAGCAACTGGTCCGCGCCGGTGTCCACCCAGACCGGGTCCGCCAGCAGGTCTCCGGCCTCCAGGCCCGCCAGGCCGGCGATCTCCGCCCGGTCCAAGGCGGGCGGCGCGGTGCGCACGCCGTCCGGACAAGGCGCGGTGAAGGTCCAGGCGTCGCCGCGCGCCGTCACCGGCACGATGCCGGCGATGAACTCCAGTTTCAGTTCGTCGCCGGTATTGAACCGATCGCGCACCACCTGCGAGGTGCCGATGGTGGGATGGCCGGCGAACTTCATCTCGTAGCCCGGCGTGAAGATGCGCACCCGCGCGTCCGCCCGCTCCGAAGGCAGGATGAAGGTGGTTTCGGACAGATTGAATTGCGCCGCCAGGTTCAACATGGTGGCGTCGTCCATGCCCCGGGCGTCCTCGAAGACGCAGAGCTGGTTTCCGCTGAAGGTGGAGGAAGCGAAGACGTTGAGCAAGCGGAATGCGTAGGCAGCCATGGCGGAAAGCGTAGTCGTAGGAACGGGCCGGCGGCAAGCCGGCGCGGCCCCACACTTTATCGCAGCGCCCCCTCGCGGGCTACCAGATGGCGAAGAACAGCACCCAGGCCAGGCAGAACGGCGCCAGCCCCGCCACCAGCACCAGCCACGCCAGGCCTTTGCGCAGCGCGCCGGCCTGGCGCGGCTTCAGCAGGCGCGCATACAGGCGCAGCGTCCACAGCACCGCCAGGCTGAGCAGGGTGAAGCGCACGGGAGCTGCCCACGCGGCCTGCACGCCTTCGTGCTTGAGCAGGTTGACCGTGGTGGCCGACAGGCCCAGGAACACGCCGATGCCGGCCGACGGGATCAGGGCCTGGGCCAGCTTGTGCAGCCCCGGCCGGCCCCAGCGCCCGGCGTAATCGCCCGCCGCGGGCGCGGCGGGCGCCAGGCGGTCGGCGATCCACAGAGAAAGGTAGGTCGCGCCCCCCACGCATACCGTGGCGCCGACGACGAACATCAGGATGCCCGCGCCGTCCAGCCAGGAAAAGCTGTCGTTCACTTCCGGATAGTGCGTGAGGATGAACCAGGGCGCGTTGTCCAGCAACGGCCACATGATGTCGTGCTCGACCAGCCAGGTCGCGGCCCATTGCTTGGCGGTCACGTACCAGGGGCTGGCGCTCCAGAGGAAGGCGCCGATCGCGATGCCCATCAGGCCGAAACACAGCAGCGCGGTCTGCCAGGGATCGCCATGCGCGACGCGGACGATTTCTTCTTCGGGCGAACGCGGCGTCAGCGCGATTGCGCCGCGGTAGCCGCTGCAGCGCCCGCATACGTGGCAATCGCCCGCGCCCTTCATGTGGCGCAGCGGCACCAGCGGCGCACAGTTGATGGGCTCGATCCGGATGACGGGATGGCGCCACTTTTCCTCGTCGACCTTGAAGTGCCACGGCGCCAGCTTGGCGAGCAGGTTGAACACGCCATTGACCGGGCACATGTACTTGCACCACACCCGCTTGCTGCGGCCATAGCGCCAACCGACGATCATGGCGGCCACCGTGGACCCGCCCAGCACGGCCAGCACGGCCAGCGGATACTGGTAGACGCTGACGAGTTGCCCATAGATGGTCGTCAGCGCGAACGCCACGAACGGCCAGCCGCCCCAGCGCAGCCATTTCGGAATGGCAAGCCCCTTGCCGCGTTCGCTGGCCCACTCGGTCAGCATGCCCTCAGGGCATAGCCAGCCGCACCAGGCCCGCCCCAGGATCGGCATGGAGATGAGCACGAACGGCCACCATACGCCCCAGAACGCGAACTGCGCGACGATCGTCAGATTGTTGAAGACCGACGATGCGTTGTCCGGCAGCGGCAGGATCGCGGGCACGATCAGAAGGAACGCGTATATCGCGACAATGCCCCACTGCAGCTTGCGCAACAGCGGGGCATGGTCGCGGAGGAAGTCGGCGATACGGGAGGTCGCCCTCCCGAGTGCAGCTGCCATGGTCAAACCTTCGAATATTCGGTCGAGTGAAAGTCCCGGTCAGGAAACGCTGCGGGCCGCGGTCGCCGCCGGGGCGGACTTGGCGCCCACCCAGCGCAGCAGCGCCCAGACGATCACCCAATAAGCCACCCACAGCAGCACCGAGATCAGGGCGGGCAAGGCGCGGTAGCCGGCGAAGTCGGCCAGCACCTTGCCAAAGCCGGTGCTGTCGCTCAACAGCCACGAGCTGTCCCAGACCGGGTCGATGATGGTGGGCAGGACGTCCAGCGAAATCAGGTGGTCCAAACCGCCCACCAGCAGCGAGCCGGCGAGCAGCAGGAGCAGGATTTCGGTCACGCGGAAAAAGCGGCGCCAGGTGATCAGCTTGCCGCCCAGCTGGAGCAGCCAGAAGGTCAGCAGCGCCACGGCGAAGCCCGCGACCCCGGCCAACGCCAGCATCAGCATGCCTCCGCCGTCGGCGCCCGCGGACACGGTGCCGTACAGGAACACCACGGTTTCGCTGCCTTCGCGGGCCACGGCGATGGCCACGAGCACGAACAGGCCCCACCAGTTGTCATTGGCGACCGACGTGCGCGCGCCGCTTTCGAGCTCGCCCTTCAGCGTGCGGCCATGCTTCTTCATCCACACGACCATCTGCACGACCAGCGCGCATGCCGCCAGCGACATGACGGCCTGGAACCACTCCTGGCCTTCGTCGCTGAGCCAGGACGATACGCCCAGCAGCACCAGCGCCAGCGCCACCGCCAGCGCCAGGCCCGCGGCGACGCCGCCCCACAGGTAGTTCAGCCCGCGCTTGCCCTCGGGCGTGGAGCGCAGCCAGGTATACAGGATGCCCACCACCAACATGGCTTCGACGCTTTCACGCCAGACTATGAAAAGGACCTGTTCCATGTATCGGTACCGCGTTATTCCTTGGGCTTGACGACCAAGGTGCCTTTCACGCTCTGGTGAAAGTCGTCAAAGAAGGGATATTCGCCCGGGCGGGAAATGGTGATCACGACGAAGGACTTCACCCCCGGTCCCAGGACTTTTTCCTTGCGCAGCGGAATGCTCTCGAATTCCACCGGCTCGTTGCTCTCGTTGATGAGCTCGATCTTGAAACGGCCCGCCGGCACTTCCAGCGTGGCGGGCTCGAACGTGCCGTCGGGCTTGAATTTCAGGGTAAAGGTGGGCAGCTCGGCCGCCTGCGCGGGCGCCGTGCCGGCCAGGCCGGCCAGGCCGATCAGCAATGCGGCGGCAAGGCGAAGCAGGCGGCGGCTCACGATCAGTAACCGCCCTTCTTGCCGGTGCCGGCAAAGACGAATTCATATTCCAGGTCGAACGGCTCGAACCACGGGCCCACCCCGGTTTCCTTGTCGACGTGACGGCCGAAATGGCTCATCTTGTCGGCGGTCGGCGGCAGGATCGAGTACTTCAGTTTGTACTTGCCCGGACCTTCCAGCTTGACGTTCTCGCCGTAGTGCGGGCCGTCATTGGCGACCATGGGCATGAAGGTGCCCTTTTGCACGTTCTGGCTGCCGACCTTCTGGATTTCGTACTTGACGACCAGGTAGGGCACCCATTCGCCTTCGGGGAAGCCCGTCTTGTTGCCGGCCGTCGCGTGGATGTCGGCCTCCAGGTGCACATCCGAATCCTTGGCGGGACGCATCATCCCGGGCGGGTCCATCTCGATCGGCTGCAGGTACACCGCGCCGATTTCCATGCCGCCCTTTTCCACCGGCTTGCCGATGGGGTATTCGGCCGCGTGGGCAGCGGAAACGCTCAGAGCGACAATGGCCAGGGCCAAGGCTTTCTTGATCATGTGCATAATCCTTGAGACACGAATGGAACGACGGCTCTTAAAATACAAACAAGAACCGTTTTCATTAATGTAACCAAAACAACTGACAGATCCCTGAACCTGGAGCCCCGAAATCTCTCGGATCATTGCGTTTGGTCAAGCGGCGAAAAGCCCTCCAGGCGCCGGTCCGGGCCCAGGTCTAGCTTGAACACCCCGCCGCTCTCGGGGCTGAAGTCCACGGCCTTCAGGTCCACCCAGAACGTGTTGGGCGTAAGCGCCGACTCGAGGCAATACAGCCCGCGCGGGTGATCGACGACGGTGCCAGCGGGTGGAGGAAAAGTTCGGCTGCCCCGGCGTGCCGATGCCACCGGGCACCGAAACGTTGCGGGTCACGCTGAAGACGCTGGCCAGCGCCTTGTCGGGATCCGGGTCCTTGAACATGCAGCGTGGTCGGCCGGTCTCGCCCGGCACGTGGTCGCCGACGATGCGGTAGGGCTCCTTCTCCAAGGCAGCCACGGCCTCCTCGGTCGTTCTTCCCGTCCATCGGCCGCGCCGTCACCACCTGACTGTTGGCGCCGGGAAATACCGCGCGCGTGCGGGCCAAAAGAGGGAAAGACCCGTCCCGTTTCACGCCACGCGCCTGGAATGATGAAAAACACCCCAAAAACCGGACCGCCGCCCGGCTTTTGGGGTGCTGTTCGGAATCGGGGCCGCGCCTGGCGCGGCCCCGGCAACGCGCTTACTTGCGCCCGGAGCCCGGCGTGCCGCCGGGCGTGAACGGGAAGGTGGAGAACATCGCGCGAGTCTGGTCTTGCATCTGGTCCTGCATCTGCACGAACAGGTTCTTGCTCTGGTCGATGTAGTTGTTCATCATGTTCTGCAGCATAGGCGTCTGCACGTTCATGAACTGCGCCCAGGCCTCGGGGCCGAACTGGCTTCCGTACAGGCCCTTGGACTGCTCGGCCATGCGCTGCTGGATTTCCATGAAGGCCTGGATGTTCTTTTCCAGGTACGAACCCATGATGCCCTGCATGGCATGGCCGTAGAAACGGATGATCTGCGACAGCATGTTCGAGGAGAACATGGGCATGCCGCCGCTTTCCTCTTCCAGAATGATCTGCAGCAGGATGCTGCGGGTCAGGTCTTCGCCGCTCTTGGCGTCGACGACCTGGAATTCCTCGTTCGCCAGGACCAGTTGCTTGACATCTGCGAGAGTGATGTAGGTGCTGGTCCGGGTGTCGTACAGGCGACGGTTGGGGTACTTTTTAATCAGGCGCAGGCTGGCGCCGGTTTGTGCTTGCGTCATGGTTGTCCCCGGATCGGGCGATCTCTAAGGCTTCGGATAGGGTTAGTGTAATCCGGAGGGCCCTCTCCCCGAGGCCCTCCGGCGCCAATGGGCCGCCCACGGGGCGGCCCGCGATGCGTCAGCCCATGTGCAGGCCGCCGTTGAGCGAGAAGTCCGCGCCCGTAGAAAAGCCAGACTCATCCGAGGCCAGCCACGACGTGATGGACGCAATTTCCTCCGGCGTGCCAAGGCGGCGCACCGGAATGGTGGCGACGATCTTTTCCAGCACGTCGGGGCGGATGGCCCGGACCATGTCCGTGCCGATGTAGCCGGGCGACACCGTGTTGACGGTAACGCCCTTGCTCGCCACTTCCTGAGCCAGCGCCATCGTGAAGCCATGGATGCCGGCCTTCGCCGTGGAATAGTTCGTCTGGCCGAACTGCCCCTTCTGCCCGTTCACCGAGCTGATATTGACGATGCGGCCCCACTGCCGCTCGACCATGTCGTCGATCACCTGCTTGGTCACGTTGAAGAGGCTGTTCAGATTGGTGTCGATGACCGCCCGCCAATCGTCGGCGCTCATTTTTCGGAACAGGCCGTCGCGGGTGATGCCCGCGTTGTTGACCAGCACGTCGACCGGGCCCAGGTCTCTCTTGACCCGCTCGAATGCCTCTACCGTGGAGTCCCAATCGGACACGTTGCCCACGGACGCGTAGAACGTATAGCCCTGCGCTGCCTGTTCATCCAGCCATTGCTGGTAATTGCGGCTGGGGCCGCAGCCTGCCACCACGCGAAAGCCATCTTTGGCCAGGCGCTGGCAAATTGAGGTGCCGATACCGCCCATCCCGCCTGTAACGTAAGCCAGTTTTCCGCTCATTGGATTTCCTCCTGTGTGCGACGGACGCCTCTTTGGTTAACTTACTGTCCTGGGCCACCGCAACCGCGGTTTCAGGCCGCCCGGACTTTCACATATCTGCCAGGCGCCGGCTCTATCGGCCTGTGTCTGGCATTGCCCAACTTCGTACGCGCCTTGACCTGCTTGCCGGAATGGCCGGCCAGCCAGGCGGCCCAGTCCGGCCACCAGCTGCCGGGTTTCTCGGCCGCCTGGGCGAACCAGGCGTTCGGATCGCCGGGCAGATGATGGCCCGACTGCTCCAGTTCGTCCGCCACCCAATAGCTGCGGCGCTTCTTCGCCGGGGGATTCACCACGCCCGCGATATGCCCCGACGCCCCGAGCACGAAGCGCTGCGGACCGCGCAGCACCTGCGTGGAAGCATAGGCCGACACCCAGGGCACGATGTGATCCTCGCGCGAGCCGAAGAGGTAGGCCGGCATTTCCAGGCGCGTCAGGTCCAGCGGCATGCCCGCGGCTTGCGCCCGGCCGGGAACTTTCAGATTGTTTTCCAGATAGGTATTGCGGAAGTACCAGGAAAAGAAAGGACCGGGCAGATTGGTGCTGTCGCCGTTCCAGAACAGCAGGTCGAATGCGGGCGGCTTCTGGCCCTTGAGGTAATTGCCGACAACGTAGTTCCAGACCAGCTCGTTGGGCCGCAGGAACGAGAACGTGGTGGCAAGCTCGCGGCCCGGCATCAGCCCGCCCTTGCCCAGCTGGTGGTCGCGCAGCAGCGCATGCGCCTCGTCCACGAAGACGTTCAGCACGCCGGTGTCGTGGAAATCCAGCAGCGAAGTCAGCAGGGTCAGCGAGGCCACGGGACGTTCGCCCCGCGCCTCGGCCAGCGCCAGCGCGGACGCCAGCATCGTGCCGCCCACGCAGAATCCCAGCGCGTTGACCTGCGGCTGCCGGGTGATGTTGCTGGCCACACGCAAGGCCTGCAACACCGCGTTGTCGAGATAATCGGACCAGGTGGCGCGGTCCACGCCATCGGTATCGCCGGCGACGGGGTTGCGCCACGAGATCAGGAACACCGTGAAACCCTGCTCCACCGCATGCCGCACGAACGAGTTCTCGGGCTGCAGGTCCAGGATGTAGAACTTGTTGATGTTCGGCGGCACGATGACGATGGGACGCTCGTGCACGGTCGCGGTGGACGGCGCGTACTGGATCAGCTGGAACAGCGCGTTCTCGTACACGACTTCGCCGGGCGTGATCGCCACGTTGCGGCCGATCTCGAACTGGGTTTCGTCCGTTTGCGTGATGCGCCCTTTCTTGACATCGCCAAGCAGGTTCGCAAGGCCCTCGTTCAGCGCGCGGCCCGCGCTTTCCACGATGGACTGCTGGGCATCCGGATTCAGCGCGAGGAAATTGGACGGAGACAGCGCGTCGACCCATTGCATGATCGAAAAGCGCAGGCGGTCGCGCATCGGTTCGCTGACTTGCGCGGCGTCCACCATGCGCGACATCGCGCGGGCAGACAGCAGATAGGCATGCGCCAGCAGCAGGTGCGAATGATTGGCGGCCCAGGCTGCGCCGGCAAAACGGCGGTCCGGCGGCGGCACGAGCGCGCCGCGGCGGGCGTCATCGCAAAGGCGTTGCCATTCGCGAGAGAACTCGGCCTGTATGTCGGCCAGGACGTCCGGTGCCACGCTCACCGGAATGGGCCCTGCGGAGAGATTGGCATTCACTTCGACACCTTGTTATCGAAACTACGCGATTGATGTTGCATTCCGTGTCCAGGCCTGTCAATGCGGGTATTCAAGGAGACCTGCCCGGGCCAGCCGCGCGCGCAAACACCGCGCTTGCGCTGGATCAAACAGTCCCGAGCCAGGCAAGCAAGGCCATGCGTCCGGTTTCTCCATCGCGCCGGTACGAAAAGAACCGGTCCGCCTCCGTCACGGTGCACATCCTGCTCAAGGACACCTCTTGTACACCGGCTCGGCGCAGACGGAAATCGGCCAATCCGGCGAGATCGGCCAGCCATTTCCCCGGTTTCCCGGGCCGTTCCACGAAATACCGGCGGGCGGCGGCGTCGTGCGCTTCGAAGGCGTCCAGCACGTCCTGCCCCACCTCGAACGCCTCGGGCCCGATGCCCGGCCCCACCCACGCGCGCCAGCCCGCGGCCTGCGGGGCCTTGGCCCGCATGGCCGCCAGCGTATGCTCGAGCACGCCGCCGGACAGGCCGCGCCAGCCGGCATGCGCCGCGCCCAGCACCGTGCCCGCAGCGTCGGCAATCACCACCGGCAGGCAGTCGGCCACCATGACGGCCAGGACGCGGCCGGGATGCGAGGTGACGCTGGCGTCGGCCGCCGGCTCGTCCGGCAGGCCGGCTTGATCGGCGTCCACGACCTCGCTGCCATGCACCTGGCGCAGCCACAAGGGCTCGGCGGGCACGGCGGCGCGCACGCGGCGCCGGTTTTCGGCGACGGTGTCCGGATCGTCCCCCGCGCGGCGGCCCAGGTTCAGGGTGTCGTGCGGCGCGATGCCCACGCCGCCCGCGCGGGTCGTGCAGAAGTAATTCACGCCGGTCCATTGCGGGCCGGTCACCACCGGCAGGCCTGCCGCTACGCGTTCCATGCGATGCTTTCCTGTACCTGGGTCATGTCGGCGGGCGGGGCCGCGGTGAATTCGACCTCGCCTCGGCCGCCCGGATCGTCGAAATGCAGGGCCCGCGCATGCAGCATCTGCCGCTGCGCGCCCGCGATGTTCTTGCCGCCGTAAAGCGTGTCGGCCAGCAGCGGATGTCCCAGGCTGGCCAGGTGCACGCGGATCTGGTGGGTACGGCCCGTTTCCAGGCGGCACACCACTTCCGTGACGCGGCCTCCCGGTTCCACCTGCCCGCGGCGGGCGGGCGCATAATGGGTGACGGCGGGCTTGGGCGCCACCGGGCGCTCCACGCTCATGCGCACCGGCACGCGGGAATCGCGGCCGATCGGGCGGTCGACCCTGCCGGCCGCCGCCAGCCAGCCATGCGCCAGCGCCACGTATTCGCGGCCCATGCTGCGCGCCTGCAATTGCCGCACCAGATGGGTCTGGGCGGTCTCGTTGCGCGCCACGACCATCAGGCCGGACGTGTCCTTGTCCAGCCGGTGCACGATGCCGGCGCGCGCCACCTGGGCCAATTCGGGATAGCGGTGCAGCAGGCCGTTGAGTAACGTGCCGCTCCAGTTGCCCGCTCCGGGATGCGTGACCAGCCCCGCCGGTTTGTTCACCACGATCCAGTCGGGGCTTTCGTCCACCACCCCGAACGCTACGGGTTCGGGCGCGAACGCCAGCGTTTCGGGCGCGGGCTGCGGCCAGACGGCGATTTCATCGCCCGGGCCGACGGTCTGGCGGACCTTGCCGGGCGCGCCGTTCACATGGACATTGCCGGCCTCGATCCAGCCTTGCAGCCGGCTGCGGGAATGGTCGGGCAGCAACCCCGCCAGCACCTTGTCCAGCCGGTCGGCACGCGTGCTGTCAGGCACGGTTACAAGTTGCGGCTCCCCTCTGGGATTTTCATCGGGAAGACCCAGGAATTCATCGTCGGAAACGAGATCTGCGCCGGCGGCTGTATCAGACATGGAGACAAATCATATAATCAGCCTGCCATGCTAACACCAAGGATACGATTCTCGTGATTCACCACCCCGCAGCTCCCTCGAACCCCGCCTCCCGCAGCGGGCCGATCTTGCGCGTGGTCATCGCGCTGGTTGCCGTCGTCGCGATCGCCGGTTGCGGCTCGTCCAACACCAAGTACGACAAGACCACGAACTGGAGCGCCGAACAGCTCTACGCCGATGCCAAGGCGGAAATGTCCTCGGGCGGCTGGAAAGAAGCGCGCGAACGCCTGACGGCGATCGAAAGCCGCTATCCTTTCGGCGTGTATGCGCAGCAGGCCCTGCTCGAATTGGCCTATGTCAACTGGAAGGACGGCGAAAACGAACAGGCCCTGGCCGCCATCGACCGCTTCCAGCAGCTCTACCCCAACCATCCCGGCACCGACTACGCGCTGTACCTGAAGGGCCTGATCAACTTCACGCCCGCCAGCGCCTTCATGAGCAACATCACCGGCCAGGATCCGGCCGAACGCGACCCGAAGGGCCTGCGCGCCTCCTACGAGGCCTTCAACGAGCTGATCAAGCGCTACCCCGACAGCAAGTATTCCGTCGATGCCGAGAAGCGCGTGGCCTGGCTGGTCAACACCATCGCCATGAACGAGGTGCACGTCGCCCGCTACTACTACGAACGCGGCGCCTACGTGGCCGCCGCGAACCGCGCGCAGACCGTCATCACCGACTTCGAAGGCGCGCCCGCCACCGAAGAAGCGCTCTACCTGATGGTCGAGTCCTACGACAAGCTCGGTATGACCGAGCTGAAGAACGACTCGCAGCGCGTCTACGACAAGAACTTCCCCAACAGCGAATTCCGCACCAAGGGCCTGAAGGCCGACAAGAGCTGGTGGAACCCGTTTGAGTGATGCGGTTCCGGCATGGAAGCAAAGCCCCTCGTCCGAGGGGCTTTTTCATGGGGTCGCGCCCCGCCGCAAGGCCTGCGGCGGCTGCCCGTAGATGCGGATGAAGGCGCGGCGCATGCGCTCCGTATCGCCAAAGCCCACCCGGCGCGCGATGGCGTCCATGCCGGCCCCGCCCTCCTCGACCAGTTCGCGAGCCGCCTCGGCGCGGACGCGCTCCACCGCCTTGGCCGGCGTCTGTCCGGTTTCCTGCTTGAACTGACGGCAGAACTGGCGCGGACTCAGGCATGCCACGCCGGCCAGGCGCTCGATGTCCAGGACTTCATCCAGGTGCTGCCCCACATGGGCCAGGACCTCGCGCATGCGCCCGCTGGGCGGCGCCAGGTCCTGCAGCGCCGAAAACTGCGACTGCCCGCCCGTGCGGCGGTGGTAGACCACCATTTCGCGGGCCGTGGCGCGGGCGACCGCCTCGCCGTGGTCCGCCTGCACCATGGCCAGCGCCAGGTCTATGCCGGCCGCGATCCCCGCCGACGTCCACACCGCGCCGTCCTCGACATAGATGCGATCCGCCTCCACCGTCACGGCCGGGTAGCGCTGCTGCAATTCCGCGGCGTGGCGCCAGTGGGTGGTCGCCCGGCGCCCCTCCAGAAGGCCGGCCTGGGCCAGCACGAAAGCGCCCGTGCAAACGCTGGCGACCCGCCGGCCGCGCGCATGCGCGGCGCGCAGATACGCCAGCATGGCCGGCGTCGCCTGAGGTTCGCGCGCGCCCTGGCCGCCCGGCACCAGCACCGTATCGGCGCGCAGGCCGCGCCATGAACGGGTCTGCACGGGCACGCCGGCCGAGCAACGGACCCACCCGCCCTCGGCCGACGCCACGGTCACCTCATAGGCGCCAGGCACCAGTCCGGCGGCGATCTGGAAAACCGACAGCGGCCCGGCCATGTCAAGCAATTGGAAGTCGGGCACGGGCAGGAGGCAGACGCGATGGGCCATGGCAAGAAAAGAGGGAAAATGGTCATTCTTGTCAAATTGTCCGGCGCTAGAGTGAAGCCTGTCAATCCTCCGGATCTCTCACCGCCATGACCTCTCCCTCGCGCGGCCTGCGCAATGCCCGCATCCTTGCCATCTGCCAAGGCCTGTACATCGCGGCAATCTCCATCGATCTCACCCTGACGGCGTTGACCGGCCAGATGCTGGCACCGCATCCGGCGCTGGCCACGCTGCCTTTCGCGCTGATCACGGTGGCGGGCGCCGCGGTCACCTGGTACGCGTCTTTGCTCATGCAGCGCATCGGCCGCCGCGCCGGCTTCATGCTGGGTTCGTTGGCCGGCGCCGTCGGCGGGCTGATTTCCGTGGCCGCGGTGTTTGCCAGCGATTTCTGGTTTTTCTGCCTGGGGACGGCGCTGGTCGGCGTGTTCCAGGCCTTCGCGCAGTATTACCGGCTGGCGGCCGCCGACGCGGTGCCCGCCGAGGCCAAGAGCCGCGCCATCTCCGTGGTTCTGACGGGCGGCGTCATCGCCGCCATCGCGGGACCGGCCCTGGCGTCCTGGGCGAAGGATCTGTTCCCGGCTGCGATCTTCTCCGGCGCCTATCTGATGGTGGCTCTGCTGGGCGCGGCCAGCGCGCTGCTGCTCGTGGCCTACCGCGACCAGGATGGCGACGGCGGTCGCCCCGCCGAAGCGCAGACCGCGGGCCTGCCGGCCCGCCCCTTGGCGGTGGTCATGCGCCAGCCCATCTTCGTGGCGGCCCTGGCCAACAACGTCGTGGGTTCGGTCTCGATGATGTTCGTCATGACGGCTGCGCCGCTGGCGGCCGTCGCTTGCCGGCACAGCATCGCCGACGGCGCCAGCATCATGCAATGGCATCTCATCGGCATGTACGCCCCGGCTTTCTTCGCAGGCGCGCTGATCAATCGGCTCGGCCTGCCCCGAGTGCTTGGCCTGGGCATGGCGCTGAACGCGGCCTGCTCGCTGATCGCCATGCAATCGAGTTCACTCGCGGCTTTTCATGCGGCGCTGTTCTGCCTGGGCGTGGGCTGGAACTTCATGTTCGTCGGCGGCACCACGCTGCTGGCGCAGTCCTACCGCCCCGCCGAACGGGCCCGCGTGCAAGGAGCCGCCGAAATGCTGCGCTACGCCACCACCGCCCTGGCCACCCTGGCCGCCGGGCCCGCCCTGGCGCGGATGGGCTGGGAAATCCTGAATGCCGCCATGCTGCCCATCGTGGGCCTGGCCGCCCTCATGACCGGCTGGTGGGCGCTTTCGCGACGGACCGAACGGGCCGCCGCCTGAGCGTTACGGCGCTAGGCCTGCGGCTCCTGCTTGCGGCGGTAGAACGCCAGCACCTCTTCCAGCTCGCGGGTCCGCGCAAACGGCGGCAGCCCGCGCCACAGGCGCTTGCCATAAGGCTTTTCGACCAGGCGTCCATCGCCCACCATCAGCACGCCCCAATCCGATTCCGTACGGATCAAGCGGCCGGCCCCCTGCTTGAGCGAGATCGCGGCCTCGGGCAACTGGTATTCGGAAAACGGATTGCCGCCCTGCGCCCGGCAGGCCCGCAGGCGCGCCTCGATGACGGGATCGTCGGGCGGCGCGAACGGCAGCTTGTCGATCGCCACCAGGGTCAGCACATCGCCGGGCAAGTCGATGCCTTCCCAGAAGCTGGCGCTGCCCACCAGCACGGGATGCTCCAGCCGGCAGAAGCGGTCCAGCAGGTCGCGGCGCGTGCCCTCCCCCTGCTTGAGCAATGGCCACTCGTGCCCGGCATCGTCGAATTGATCGGCCAGCAGGTTCGCCACCTTGTCCACCGCGCGCAGGGTGGTGCACAAGACCAGCGTCCCGCCAGGGCTCGCTTCCAGCAAGGGCATCAGCGTCTGCACGAAGCGATCGAGGAATTGCGGAGACTGCGGCTCGGGCATGCCGCGAGGCACGAACAGCAGGGCCTGCTCTGGATAATTGAACGGCGACTCCCATTTTCCGGTGCGCGCCTTGTCCAGCCCCAGCTGACCGGTGAAATGGGTGAATTCCCCATTTATCGACAGGGTTGCCGATGTCATGATCCAGGCCTGGCCCGGCTTGCGGTACTTGGAGAAAGCCTGCGCCACGGACAACGGCGCGGAATGCAGGCGCACATGGTGCTGCCCGTGTTCGACCCAGCGCACCGCCGGCCCTGTCCATTGTTCCGCGGCGGCGGCGCCCGCCAGGATGGCGGCCGGCGTGGGCAGGCCATCGCCCAGCGCGGACGGGGCCGCGGGCTCGGGCGCCTGGTCGTCGCGGCCCCAGCCCTCGTCGTCCTGCCCCGCCCCGCGCCGGCCCGGCGTGGCCCAGCGCTTGAGCCGCGCGGAGATCTCCGCGCCGCTGCGCGCCGCGGCCATCAGGTCGGGATGCTTTTCGGACACGGCGGCCAGCGCTTGCGCCGCGCTGTCCACGGCTTCGCGCAACGCCTTCAGCGCTTCGTCGAACGCTTCGGGATTGGGAATGGCCTCGAAGGTGGCCTTGCGGCCCGGCATTCTGTCCAGGGGCGCGCAGACCAGCCGCAGTTCGCGCGCAGCCGTCTCCAGGTGGCGGCTGACGTCGCTCCATTTGGCCGCCTCGCGCGCGTACGCCAGGCCGGCGACTTCCAGGGCGCGGCCGAAGTCCATCAACTGGTGCGTGGACACGCTGCTGCCCAGGAAGCGCGTGGCGGTGTCGGGCAGTTGGTGCGCTTCGTCGAAGATGACGGTATCCGCTTCCGGCAGCAGATCGGTGACGCCTTCTTCGCGCAGCACCAGGTCGGCCATGAACAAGGCATGGTTGACGACCACCACGTCGGCCTCCTGGGCCTGCCGGCGCGCCTTCACGACGAAGCAGTCGCGGATGCGCGGGCATTCCTGCCCCAGGCAGTTCTCGCGCGTGGAGGTCACCCGCTGCCAGATATCGGCGTCTTCCGGCACCTGCGCGAGATCGCTGCGGTCGCCGGTCTTGGAGATGCCCGCGAACACCTGGATCTGGCGCAACTGCTGGATCTCGCTGCGGGACTTCAAGGCGCGCTCGTCGCCCTGCAGGCGATCCAGGTGATAGTGGCAGACGTAATTGCCTCGGCCCTTGAGCAGCGCGGCCGTCACCGGGGCGGCCAGCGCGGCGCGCACGCGAGGAAGGTCGCGGGCGAAAAGCTGGTCCTGCAGCGTGCGGGTACCGGTGGAAATCAGCACCTTGCCGCCCTGGATGAAGGCGGGTACAAGATAGGCCCACGTCTTGCCGATGCCCGTGCCGGCCTCGGCCACGAGCGTGGCGCGGTCCTGGATGGCCTGGCCGATGGCCTGGGACAGCTCCACCTGGGCCGGTCGCGGCTTGTAGCCGGGCAAGGCCGTGGCCAAGGGCCCGTCCTCGTCGAAGAATTCGGAAATATCCAGGTCCAGCATCGGAATAGCCTGGCCGGTGCCGCTTGCGGTTCGGACGCCAGGCGCTGAGGTGGGAAAGGACCAAATGATACCCGCTGCCGCGTGCCGCCCGCGCCGCGAAGCTGCCGCAAGAGGGACGTATCCGTCCGCTTTGGCACGTCTTGTAACAGGCGCTTATGGCACAATCCGCCCCTTGTTTTCCCTTTTTGTCGTCGTATAGAGATGTCTGAAACTTCCACTATCACGAACGTCGCCGCCGGCGTCGACAACGCCCGTATCGTCGCGCAGCTCGCCACCGAGCTCGAAGCGCGCGCCTCCCAGATCGCCGCGGCGGTGGAACTGCTGGACGACGGCGCCACCGTCCCCTTCATCGCCCGCTACCGCAAGGAAGCCACCGGCGGCCTGGACGATACCGTGCTGCGCAACCTGGAAGTGCGCCTGGGGTATCTGCGCGAACTCGAAGAGCGCCGCGGCGCCATCCTCGAATCCATTTCCCAGCAGGGCAAGCTCACGCCCGAGTTGCAGCAGGAAATCGGCGCCGCCGATACCAAGCAGCGCCTCGAAGACCTGTACGCGCCGTACAAGCCCAAGCGCCGCACGCGCGCCCAGATCGCCCGCGAAGCGGGCCTGGAGCCGCTCGCCGACGGCATCCTGGCCGATCCCGCCTGCGATCCGGCCGCGCTCGCCGCCCAGTACCTGAATCCGGAGGCGTCCATCAATGACGCCAAGGCCGCGCTCGATGGCGCGCGCGACATCCTGGCCGAGCGCTACGCCGAAAACGCGGACCTGCTGGCCGATCTGCGCGAGCACCTTTGGTCCACCGGCCTGCTGTATTCCAAGATGGTCGAAGGCAAGGAGGCGGAGGGCGCCAATTTCCGCGACTGGTTCGACTTCAGCGAGCCGCTGCGCACCCTGCCCTCGCACCGCATCCTGGCGCTGCTGCGCGGCCGCCAGCAAGGCGTGCTGGAACTGCGCCTGGGCCTGGAGGCCGAGCTGGAAGCGCAGGTGCCGCATCCCTGCGTGGCCCGTGTCGCCAGCTTCCTGAAGCTGGGCAACAACCTGTTCGCGTTGGACGCCACGCCGCGCGCCCGCTGGCTCGGCGAGGTCTGCCGCTGGACCTGGCGCGTCAAACTGCTGACGGCGTTCGAAAGCGAACTGATCGGCCGCCTGCGCGAAAGCGGCGAAGCCGAGGCCATCCGCGTGTTCGCGGCCAACCTGAAGGACCTGCTGCTGGCCGCGCCGGCCGGCCCCAAGGCCGTGCTGGGCCTGGACCCGGGCATCCGCACCGGCTGCAAGGTCGCCGTGATCGACGTGACCGGCAAGGTGGTGGACACCACCACCGTCTATCCGTTCGAGCCGCGCCGCGACCGCGACGGCACGATCAACACGCTGGCCGCGCTCGTCGCCCGTCACAAGGTGGACCTGATCGCCATCGGCAACGGCACCGCCTCGCGTGAAAGCGAAAAGCTGGTGGGCGACATGATGGAACGCTTCCCGGATCTCAAGGTCACCCGCGTGGTGGTTTCCGAAGCCGGCGCGTCCGTGTATTCCGCGTCCGAAACCGCCGCGCAGGAATTCCCCGACCTGGACGTGACCCTGCGTGGCGCCGTGTCCATCGCGCGCCGCCTGCAGGATCCGCTGGCCGAGCTGGTCAAGATCGATCCCAAGGCGATCGGCGTGGGCCAGTACCAGCACGACGTGAACCAGCGCGAGCTGGCCCGCTCGCTGGACGCCGTGGTCGAGGACTGCGTGAACGCCGTGGGCGTGGACGTGAACACCGCTTCGGCCGCCCTGCTGGCTCGCGTGTCCGGCCTGAACTCGCTCCTGGCCAAGAACATCGTGGCCTGGCGCAACGAGAACGGCGCCTTCCCCACCCGCGAAGTCCTGCGCAAGGTGCCGCGCTTCGGCGACAAGGCGTTCGAGCAGGCCGCGGGCTTCCTGCGCATTCCCAACGGCGACAATCCGCTGGACGCATCGTCCGTCCACCCGGAAGCCTATCCGGTCGTCGAGCGCATCGTCGCCAAGATCAAGGCCGAAGTGAAGCAGATCATCGGCCAGCGCGATGCGCTCAAGGGCGTGTCGCCGTCCGACTTCACCGACGAGCGTTTCGGCTTGCCCACGGTGCGCGACATCTTCGCCGAACTGGAAAAGCCCGGCCGCGATCCGCGCCCCGAGTTCAAGACGGCGCAATTCAAGGAAGGCGTGGAAACGCTGAACGACCTGTACCCGGGCATGGTGCTGGAAGGCGTCGTGACCAACGTCGCCAACTTCGGCGCGTTCGTCGACATCGGCGTGCACCAGGACGGCCTGGTCCACATTTCGGCCCTGGCCGAGAAGTTCGTGAAGGATCCGCGCGACGTCGTGCGCGTGGGCCAGACGGTCAGCGTGAAGGTGCTGGAAGTGGACGTCGCGCGCAAGCGCGTGGCGCTGACCATGCGGCTGAATGACACCGCGGCCCCCGCCCGCCGCAGCGGCGACGCGCCCAAGGGCGGCGACCGTTCCAACCGCCGCCCGCAAGGCGACGGCGGCCGGGGCGGCGCGGGCGGAGGCATGATGAACAGCGCAATGGCGGACGCCTTCGCCAAGCTCAAGCGCTGATCGCCAGCCCTCGGCCGCGCTCCACGGCCGGACGTCCCCAAAAAAAGCCCGGCGCATGATGCGCCGGGCTTTTTCGTCGCTGGGCCCCTCCGAGACGGAATGCCTCCCGGTAGCAAACGACGTTTGCGCGCGGCGTCGCCGCGCCCCGCCCGCTTACTCCTGGGCCAGCGAAGCCAGCGCTTCGCGCGCGCGCGCCAGCAGGGCGCCCGCTTGAGCTTGCGCTCCGGCAGGCGCGGTCGCCACGGCGACGCCGTCGATGATGGCGGCATAGCCCTGCCCGTCCGCTTGCAGCACCGCGTCCGCGGGTTCCGACTGCAGGCGGCGCATCAGGGCCCCGGCTTCCTTCGGGTCGGCGAAACGCTGCGACAGCAGCAGTTCCTCGCCGTCGGCGGCCAGCAAACGGAAACGGAAGCCGCCGTCTTCGTCGCGGAAACTGACAAAGCGCGCGCCCTTGCCCTTTTCCTTCTTGGGCGCCGCGCCCTTGGCCTCCACGGACGCGGCTTGCAGGTTGCGCAGGCCGACGGCCTGACGCAGTTCGCGCATGAACGGCTCCGACAGCTTGCGGGCCTTGGCGGCGCCCGCCTGCAGGATGTCTTCGATGCGTCCGGGATTGGCCATCAGGTCGAAGTACTTCTCGCGCATGGGCGCGAGCAGGTTTTCCAGGTGATCGTAAAGGGCCTGTTTGGCCTCGCCCCACCCCAGCCCTTCTTCCAGCTGCTTGCGGAACGCGGCGGACTGCTCCGGCGTGGCGAATGCGCGGTAGATCGTGTACAGGTGCGAGTTCTCGGCGTCCTTGGGTTCGCCAGGCTGGCGCGAATCGGTCACGATGCGCATCACCGAGGCGCGCAGCGCGCTGGCGCCGCCTTCGAACAGCGGGATCGTGTTGTTGTAGCTCTTGGACATCTTGCGACCGTCCAGACCCGGCAGCGTGGCCACGTCTTCTTCGATGACCACTTCCGGCAGCGTGAAGTAATCGCGTCCGTAGAGATGGTTGAAGCGCTGGGCGATATCGCGCGCCATTTCCAGGTGCTGGATCTGGTCGCGGCCCACCGGCACCTTGTTCGCATTGAACATCACGATGTCCGCTGCCATCAGCACCGGATACGAGAACAGCCCCATCGTGACGCCGTCGTCCGGCTCCACGCCCTTCGCCTCGTTCTGGTCCACCGCCGCCTTGTAGGCATGCGCCCGGTTCATCAGGCCCTTGGCCGTGACGCAGTTCAGCATCCAGGTCAGTTCGGGGATTTCGGGAATGTCCGACTGGCGATAGAAGGTCACGCGTTCGTGGTCCAGCCCCACCGCCAGCCAGGTCGCGGCGATTTCAAGCCGCGAACGCGCCACGCGGGCAGGGTCGTCGCACTTGATCAGCGCGTGGTAGTCGGCCATGAAGAAGAATGCGTCCACGCCGGGCTGCGTGCTGGCCTGGACGGCGGGACGGATCGCGCCCGCGTAGTTGCCGAGGTGGGGAGTTCCAGAAGTGGTGATGCCGGTGAGGACGCGGGTATTCATGAGGCGAAGAGGCGTTTAGGGGAAAACACCCAGTGTAACGTGCCGGACGGGCGCCGCGCCCGCAGCGCTACAGGACGGCCAGCACCGGCGCCGCCAGCGCGCAGAGGCCGCCCGCCGTCAGCGCGGCGCGCGGCCGGAACGTCAGGAACCAGATCAGCAGCAGGCCGGCGATGCTGAGGATGCCGATCCATTCGACCGTGCCGTGGCTCCAGCCCCAGACCGCCGCCGAGGCGCACAGGGACAAGACCAGCGCGATCCAGCCGAACGCGCGCAGCGGCACGCGATGCCGCCGCGGCAGCGCGCGGTCGAAGAGATCCTCGTAATGGCGATCCATGCCCAGGCACAGGGCGGAGAACCCCGCGTAGGCCAGGCAAAAGGCGGCAAGCGTCATGGCGTATCCCCTCTAGGTTCATAGGCGACGCTGCCCGGAGCAGCCCCGGCCACGCGGGAAGAAACGGAAGGGGCGGCGACGGGCTTTCCGGCGACGGGCTTGCCCGCGCGCGCCTTGGCCGACGCCCTTGCCGGCGCCTTGGCGGCCCGGCGCGCCATCCAGCCGAACAGCGCCGCGCCGGCCAGGCAGGTCAGGTCGAATCCCGCCATGATCCAATCGCCGGCGGGCAGGGACACCCCGAGATGGCGCGACGTGGTGAATGCGTTGACCACCGGGACCAGGGCGAGCGCCACGGCAGCCACGGCCAACAGGTCCGGCCATTTGCGGCGCTGGAACAGGAAGGCATAGACCAGCGACAGCGCCCAGGCGGAGAAAAAGGCGCGGACTTCCCAGACCTGTCGGCCGGGCATCTCGGCCGGCAACAGGCGATTGGCCAGGAAGAAAGCCGCCACGCCGAAAACCACGCCCGCGATGGTGCCGGCGTTCAGGCCGTCCACCAGACGCAACGAAAATGCCTCGCGCGCGTCTCCCGGCCGCGCTTTCTGGCGGCGTTTGGCGATCCACAGAACCAGCCCCGTGCCGACCATGCCCGTGCCCGCCAGGCTGACCAGGAAATAGAGCCAGCGCAGCAGCGGTTCGGCGAACAGGCCCAGGTGCAGTCCGGTGATGACGCCCGCGGTCTGCACGGTGGCGCTGAGCTCGTCCTCGCCTTCCAGCAATTCGCCCGTTGCGCCATTGAAGCGCATGTAGGGCGCCAGCCGGCCATACGAGACCCCATCGGCGGCGTTGCGAACCAGGGTCACGATGGCGCCGGCATCCCCGGGGTTGTTGACCGTGACGCGGCCCACGCGGCCCTGCCAATGCTGCTCGGCCCGGGCCACCAGCGGCGCGAGCGGGACCGTCGGCGCCGGCTGGTTCAGCGGCGGCGTGATCTTGAACGATTTGAAGGCCTCGTCGGTGTACTGGCGCGGGTTTTCGTAGACCGCGTGGATGCCCGCAGGCATCAGCATGACCATGAACAGGACCAGCCCGCTGAACGTGATCATCAGGTGGAACGGCAGGCCCAGCACCGACAAGGCGTTATGCCCGTCCATCCAGGCGCGCTGCCCGCCCTTTCCAGGACGGAAGGTAAAGAAATCGGTGAATATCTTCTTGTGCGTGATGATGCCGCTGATGATCGCCACCAGCATGAACATGCCCGCGATGCTCGCCAGCCAGCGCCCCCACGGGAACGCGGTTTCCAGTTCGAAGTGGAAGCGGTAGAAAAAATCGCCGCCGCGCGTTTCGCGGCCGGTGACGGCCTGCCCGCTCTGCGGATCCAGCTTCACGCGCACAAAGCCGCGCTCGCCCGGCCTGGGTTTGGGCACCTGGTACAACAGCTGGATGAGCGGCTCGCGATTCGACGGCGGGGTGATGAACCAGCGCTTGGCGTCCGGTGCATGCTCGTTCAAGTAGCGCTGCGCCCGATCCACCGCCTGCGCCGAAGCGGCCGGGCTCGCCTGGATCTCCGGCTGCATCCAGGCCGTGATCTCGGGGCGGAAGAACGCCAGCGTGCCGGTCAGGAACATCGCGTACAGCACCCAGCCGAAGATCAGGCCGGCCCACGTATGCAGCCAGGACATGGACTGGCGCAGGCCCTCCTCGCCCTGCGCCTTGGTCTTCCGCGCCTTCATGCCACCCCCATCGCGCGGCCCGCCAGGAACAGCCCGCCGAGCACGACGGCCGGCAGCAGGATCCCGGCCCAGGCCCGCCAGGCATTGCGCGTGGCGAAGACCCAGATCACGCCGCAGGCATAGAACACGAAGGACAGCATCTGCGCCGTGGTCACGGCGTCCGCCCTGCCCATCGGCAGCCAGACGGCCAGGCAAGCGGCGGCGGCGGAGGCCAGGGCATAGCCGCCCAGGATGGCCGCCGCCATGCGGGAGAAGACGGCCAGACGGTAGCGCATCATGCCTGCGCCGGCAGCGGGCGCTTTCACAGGGACACGTTGCAGGTCGGGATGGATACGTAGCGGATCCTGGCGCAGGACTTGCCGCCGGCGCCCGCCGCGCCCGTGAAGGCGATGGCGGCCAGAGTTCTTGCGAATGCCATTGTTGATTTTCCTTTGGTCCAGTCCGGGCGTTTGGCTGGGCCTAAATTATAACCATTCTCACTACGATATGGAACGAAGCGAGGGAATCGGACTACCAGCGGTACCGCAGGCTCGCCTTGATCGAGCGCTGGTAGCCATACCAGCACCACGAATCGCCCGCGCACGACGCGATGTATTCCTTATCGAACAGGTTCTGCACATTCAGCGCCACCTGCATGCCCTTCAGCGAAGGCGACGCGCGGCCCAGGTCGTAGTCCAGCATCAGGTCGAACAGCGTGACGGACGGGACCTTCAGGGTGTTGGCTTCGTCCCCGTACGACGAGCCGATGTAGCGCACGCCGCCTCCGACCCCCAGGCCGGCCAGCGGTCCCTCCTGCAATTGGTAGCGCGCCCAGGCCGAAGCCTGTTGCGACGGCACGCCCACGGGCGTCTTGCCCTTCAGGTTCAGGCCCGCCGCGTTGGGATAGGCCTTGGCGTATTCGTTGTCCATCAGCGAGTACGCCGCCACCAGGGTCAGGCCGCGCATGGGCTCGGTCTTGGCCTCCAGTTCGATGCCCTGCGTGCGCAGTTCGCCCGCCTGGATGGAGCAGCGCCCGCCGGCCGTTCCGCAGACATGGGAGGGGTCGGGGTCGGTGGTCGTCATGTTCTCGCGGCGGATATCGAAGGCGGCGGCCGTCAGCATCGTCGCGCTGCCCGGAGGCTGGTACTTGATGCCCACTTCGTACTGCTTGCCCTCGATCGGCTTGAACGGCGTGTTGTTCCAACCCGTGCCCGATTGCGGTTCGAACGATTCCGAATAGCTGAAGTACGGCGCCACGCCATTGTCGAAGTTGTAGATGACGCCCATGCGGCCCGAGAACGCTTCGGCGTTCAGTGAAGAGGGAGCGACGCGGCCGGTCGCGAGCGTGGTGGTTTCACCGACCGTGCGCGACCAGTCGTAGCGTCCGCCCAGCAGCACCGAAAGGCGGTCGATCCTGATCTGGTCCTGAAAATACACGCCCGTCTGGTATTGCCTGGACGTGGCGTCCGTGGAAAACGCCGGCGCGGGAATGTGCTGATGGTTGTCCGGATTCAGCACGTCCAGCGCCGGCGCGGTGCCGAACCCCGAGAGCGTGTCGGTCTTGACGTGCTGATAGTCCAGGCCCAGCAGCGCGGTATGGTTGAAGGCGCCCGTATCGAAGCGCGCCTGCAGATTGTTGTCGAGCGTCAGCGCTCCCACGTCCACGTCCGTCGCGATCGACGAGCGCTGCTGGTACAGGTACGTTTTGTCCGTGTAGCCGTAGTTGTTCGTCATCGCGCCGTAGATGCTGCGGTAGCGCGCTTCGGAACGCGTCCAGCGCAGGCTTTGCGAGGCCTTGAACGTGTCGTTGAAGCGATGATCCAGCACATAGCCCAGCGAATAGCTCTTGCGGTCGCTCTCCTCGAAATTGGCGTCGCCGTCGTAGTAGTCGGCCGGCAGCCGGATTCCGTCCGGCGCCGAGCGCAGCGTGCGCATCGAGGACACGCTGCCGTAGGACCCCATGTCCGGATCGTGCTGGAAATTCGTCAGAATGGTCAGCGACGTGTCGCCACTGGGCCGCCAGGTGAAGGCCGGCGCCACGAAATAGCGGCGCTCCTTGGTGTCCTTGACCTGCCCGTCGGACATATAGCCCGACCCCACCAGGCGGTACAGATACTTGCCGTCGTCGTCCAGCGGACCGCCGAAGTCGAAGTTGGCGCGGCGGTAATCGTAATTGCCAGCCTGCAATTCGACCTCCCGCAGCGTCTCTTCCAGCGGACGCTTGCTGACCTGGTTCACCACGCCGCCCGGACCGCCCTGCCCGTACATGACCGATGCCGGCCCCTTCAACACGTCGACGCGCTCCAGGCGGTAGGCGTCCACCTGGGGCAACGCGTCGCGGCCGCCGAACACGCGCAGGCCATCCAGGTAGGTAGACGCGGAGAACCCGCGCACGCTGAACTGGTCCAGCCGCGTCGCCGTGGCGCCGCGCGTCTCGGTCGCCACGCCCGCGGTATAGCGCAGCACCTGGTTCAGGGTCTGCGCCCCCTGCTCCGTGATCTGTTCACGGGTAACCACGGATACGGATTGCGGCGTCTCGATCAGGGGCGTGTCGGTCTTGGTGGCGCTGGCGCTGGCCGTGGCCACGTAGCCCACCGTGGGCGCCAGCGCGCTGTCGGCCATGCCGGACACGGTCACCGGCGCCAGCGTCGTCGTGCCGCCCTCGAACAAGGAAGCCGGCGCCAGGGTCCACGTATTGCCCGATTGCGCGCGCGCCTGCAGCCCGCTGCCCGACAGCAGCCTGGCGAATCCGGCGTTCACCGAATAGGCCCCCTCCAAGCCTTCCGAGCGGCGGTTGCGCACGAGCGCGGGGTCGAACGACAGGATCACGCCCGCGCTGCGCGCGAACTGCGTCAAGGCGTCGGCCAGCGGACCGGCGGCGATCTGGTAGCTGCGCGGGGCATTGGCGGACGCGGGAACGGCTTGCGCCCGGGCTTGCGGCGTGCCGACGATCAACGCGCCCGCGCTGGCGGCGGCCAGCACGGCGAGGCGGCCTGCGGCCATGGGCGCGCGCAAGCGCGATTGGGATGAAACGGACACAACACTCTCCCTGTACGGTGATGTCTATTCCTGCTTTCCGTACGGGATCCGAAAACCTGCAAGCCGCAAGCCGGGAAATTTGTAACGCTCAAGCCTCGCGCGGACCGACCCAGAGCAGGTACCGCGTATGCCGCGTCACCCGGATGGGCAGGGCGGGCTCCAGCGCCTTGAGCGCCCGCTCGGCATCGTCCAGCGGGAACACCCCCGACAGCCGCAGCCCCGCCACCGCCGGGTCCACGCGGATCATGCCCAGACGCTGGCGCGCCAGATAGCGCGCAAACTCGTCGAGGCGCCAATCCTTCGCCACCACCATGCCGTCGACCCAGGCCAGCCGGTCCGGGTCCGATGGCAGGCGGCTGATTTCCCCGTGGTCCGAGAACGCCAGGCGCTCCCCGGCGGCCGCCAGCGTCATCCCGTCCGCGCGCAACAGCTGCACGCTGCCTTCATAGACGCCCACGCGCGCGCCATCGCCGGTACGCCGCAAGTCGAAGCGCGCCGCCTCCGCGCGCAACTCGCCGTAGCCGGTGTCCACGCGCAACGCCGCGACGCCGGGACGCGCCTCGGTGCGCACCAGCATTTCGCCGCGCAGCAGATCGATGCCGCGCGCCTCGCGCCGCAGGCGCAGGCGCACCGCGCTGTCGCTGTTCAGGGTGATGTGCAGCCCGTCGGCCACGGCGACCGCGCGCCGCTCGCCGATGCGGGTGCTCAGGTCCGCGGCCAGGCGCTGCCAAGGAGCATGGCGGTAGCCCGCCCAACCCGTGACCGCCACGCCGGAGAGCGTCAGCACCCCGCGCAGGACCGACCTGCGGCCCTCCGAGGGCGCGGCCAAGGCGGAATGCGCCAGGGCGGAAGGCACGCGGCGCGCGTCCCGGCCGATGCGCTGCAGGCGCTCCCAGGCCTGCCGATGCGCCGGATCCTGCGCCAGCCAGGCTTCGCAGGCCTGCCGCTCGCCGGCGCCGGCCACGCCGGATTGCAGCCTGGCCCACCAGACGATCGCCTGGTCAACCACGGCGTCCGGCGGCGCGGCGCCGGCGCTATCCATAGAACGCCGCATAGCATGCGGACATCGCGCGCACCATGTATTGCTGCACGGAGCTCAGGGAAACGCCCAGGCGCTCGGCGATTTCGGGGTAGGTCAGGCCATCCAGCAGGGACAATAGGAAGGCCGAGCGCGCCTTGGGAGGCAGACCGTCCAGCAGCCGGTCCAGTTGCGCCAGCGATTGCAGTTGTTCGGCCTGCGCCTCGGGAGAAGGCGCATGGGCCTCGGGGATGGCGGCCAGGTAGGCGAGATAGGCGCGCTCGAGCGCGGCGTGCCGCTGGTGGTCCACCACAAGACCCTTGGCGATCGTGGTGAGCAGCGCCCGCGCCTCGCATGCGCGCACCGCCTTGCGGCCTTGGATCACCCTGAGGAATACGTCCTGCGCCAGGTCCTCGGCGCGGTGCTCGCACCCCAGCCTGCGGCGCAGCCATCCGAACAGCCAGGGACGGTGGTCGCGGTACAGGCCGTCGACAGGCGCGGGCGGAGCATCCGCGCCCGGAGCCGAAGTGGACAGAAAGGAGGAAGGCACAGTAGAGACAGCGGCGCTAGACCAGAAGTCTCAAAATCTTAATTGATAATGACTTGCATTACTAATTCTATCCGTGCCCAGCTCGGAAAATCCGGGCGGATGCGGCATAACTACAACGACACGGCCAGCCGGCGTTCGGACTCCAGGTATTCGCGCGACTGCATTTCGAGAATGCGCGAAACCGTGCGATGGAACTCGTTGGCCAGCGCGCCTTCGGTGTAGATCTCCTCGGGCTCGCATTCGGCGGACATGATGAGCTTGACGCGATGATCGTAGAACACGTCGATCAGCCACGTGAAGCGGCGCGCCTCGGACGCCTGGCGCGGCCCCATCCTGGGCACGCCGGACAGGATCACGGCATGGAAACGGTTGGCCAGCTCCAGGTAGTCGTTCTGCGAGCGCGGACCGCCGCAAAGCGTGGCGAAGTCGAACCACACCACCGAGCCCGCCAGCGCCAGCGCGCGGATCTCGCGGTGCTCGATATGCAGCAGCGGCTCCTGGGGCGGCGTGTCGGCCAGGGTATCGAAGGCTTTCTGCAACGCTTGCTGGGCGTGCTCGTCCAACGGCGTGTGGTAGCACTGCACCTGCTCGAGCGAACGGCGGCGGTAGTCGACGCCCGCGTCCACGTTCATGACGTCCATGCGCGTCTGGATGAGCTTGATGGCGGGCAGCACGCGATCGCGGTGCAGGCCGTCCGGGTACAGCGTCGACGGTTCGTAATTGGAAGTCATCACGAACGACGTGCCGTACTCGAACAGCTTGAGCAGCAGGCGGTGCAGGATCATGGCATCCGCGACGTCGGACACGTGGAATTCGTCGAAGCAGATGAGGCGATAGCGCTTGGCCACCCGCCGGGCCACTTCGTCCAGCGGGTCCTGCATGCCCTTCACTTCCTCCAGCTCGCGGTGCACGCCACGCATGAATTCATGGAAGTGCAGGCGCGTCTTGCGCACCACGGGCACCGTGGCGTAGAAGGCGTCCATCAGGAAGCTCTTGCCCCGCCCCACTCCCCCCCAGAGGTACACGCCTCGCGGCACGTCGGGACGGTTCAGCAGTTTCTTCAGCGCGTTCGAGCGCATCGACTTGAACTTGACCCAATCGTCGTAGTAACGCTGCAGCCGGTCGATCGCCAGCTTCTGGGCGCTGTCGGGCTTGTAGCCGCGTTCGGCCAGGGCGTGTTCGTAGTATTCGCTGACGTTCATGTGGGAAAGCGGGATTTGCTGCCCGCTGGGGGCGGTTTCATCTTGGGGCTGTCGTCCGACTATAAAAAAAGGGCGGATCCTTGAACCCGCCCCGTCTTGCATCGGCTACGCGTCGATCAGAAGTTCAACGCGCGCTTGTCCACGGCCAATGCGGCTTCCTTCACGGCTTCCGACAGCGTCGGGTGAGCGTGGCAGATGCGGGCGATGTCTTCGGCGGCGCCGCGGAATTCCATGATGGTCACGGCTTCCGAGATCAGTTCCGAGGCCATCGGGCCCACGATGTGCACGCCCAGGACCTCGTCGGTCTTGGCATCGGCGATCACCTTGGCGAAGCCCGTGGTGTCGCCCAGCGCGCGGGCGCGGCCGTTGGCCAGGAAGGGGAAGCTGCCGGCCTTGTACTCGCGGCCTTCCTTCTTGAGCTGCTGTTCGGTCTTGCCGACCCAGGCGATTTCCGGCGAGGTGTAGATGACCCACGGCACGGTGTCGAAGTTGACGTGGCCATGCTGGCCGGCGATGCGTTCGGCAACCGCCACGCCCTCTTCCTCGGCCTTGTGCGCCAGCATCGGGCCGCGCACGACGTCGCCCACCGCCCAGACGTTCGGCAGGTTGGTCTTGCAGTCGCCGTCCACGGCGATGAAGCCGCGCTCGTCGAGCTTCAGGCCCACGGCGTCGGCGTTCAGGCCGCCGGTGTAGGGCACGCGGCCGATCGAAACGATCAGCTTGTCCACCACCAGCTTCTGCTCGGCGCCCTTGGCATCGACGTAGGGCACGGTCACCGACTTGGCGGTGGCCTTGATCTCGCCGATCTTGACGCCCATCTGGATGTTCAGGCCCTGCTTGGTGAAGGCCTTGAGGGCTTCCTTGGCCACTTGCTGGTCGGCGGCGGCCAGGAATTCCGGCATCGCTTCCAGGATGGTGACTTCCGAACCCAGGCGGCGCCACACGCTGCCCATTTCCAGACCGATCACGCCGGCGCCGATCACGCCCAGCGTCTTCGGCACGGCGCCGATGTTCAGCGCGCCGTCGTTGGACAGCACGACCTTTTCGTCGAACGGCAGGCCGGGCAGTTCACGCGCCGACGAGCCGGTCGCGACCACGACGTGCTTGGCGACCAGATCAGCCTCGGCGGTGCCGGTGACCTTGATGGCCCAGCCGCCGTCCACCTGGCCGGCGAACGCGCCCTTGCCGTGGAAGAAGGTGACCTTGTTCTTCTTGAACAGGTACAGGATGCCGTCGTTGTTCTGCTTGACCACCGTGTTCTTGCGGCCGATCAGCGTGTCGAGCTTCAGGCTGACGCCCTTGACTTCGATGCCATGCTCGGCGAAGTGGTGGTTGGCTTGCTCGAAATGCTCGGACGATTGCAGCAGCGCCTTGGAGGGGATGCAGCCGACGTTGGTGCAGGTGCCGCCGGGAGCCGGGCCGCCTTGGCCGTTCTGCCAGGCGTCGATGCAGGCCACCGACATGCCGAGTTGGGCCGCGCGGATGGCTGCAATGTAGCCGCCGGGGCCGGCGCCGATCACGACGACGTCAAATTGTTGGGACATAGTGTTCTCGCGATGAGGTATTGAGTGAAGCACGCCCCGCCCTGCGGGCCGGCCGGAAACCGGCCGGGGCGCCGCGGCGGGCGCCGGGCCGGGGCGTCGAGATTACAGGTCCAGCAACAGGCGCTGCGGATCTTCCAGGGCGTCCTTCATGGCGACCAGGCCCAGCACGGCTTCGCGGCCGTCGATGATGCGGTGGTCGTAGGACAGGGCCAGGTAGTTCATCGGGCGGATGACGATCTGGCCGTTTTCGACAACCGGGCGCTCCTTGGTGGCGTGCACGCCCAGGATGGCCGATTGCGGCGGGTTGATGATCGGGGTGGACAGCATCGAGCCGAACACGCCGCCATTGGAGATCGAGAACGTGCCGCCGGTCATCTCTTCGATGCCCAGCTTGCCGTCGGCGGCGCGGCGGCCGAAGTCGGCGATGGCCTTCTCGATGTCGGCGATCGACAGCTGGTCGGCGTTGCGCAGGATCGGCACCACCAGGCCGCGCGGGCTGCCCACGGCGATGCCGATGTCGAAGTAGCCGTGGTAGATGATGTCCTTGCCGTCGATCGAGGCGTTGATCAGCGGGAACTTCTTCAGCGCGGCCACGGCGGCCTTGACGAAGAACGACATGAAGCCCAGCTTGATGCCGTGCTCTTTCTCGAACTTGTCCTTGTACTTGTTGCGCAGATCGATGACCGCCTGCATGTTCACTTCGTTGAACGTGGTCAGGATCGCGTTTTCCTGCTGCGATTGCAGCAGGCGCTCGGCGATGCGGGCGCGCAGGCGGCTCATCGGCACGCGCTGTTCCGGACGGCCGTCCAGCGACAGCGTGGCCGGCACGGGAGCGGCGGCCGGCGCGGCCTTGGCGGGCGCGCTGGCGGCCAGGGCGTCGCCCTTGGTCACGCGGCCGTCGCGGCCGGTGCCGGCAACGCTGGCGGCGTCCACGCCCTTCTCGGCCAGGATCTTGGAGGCGGCGGGCGAAGCCACGCCGGCGGCGGCCGTCGAAGCGGGCGCGGCGGTCGGCGCGGCGGCGGCCTGTTCCGCAGCCTTGGGAGCCTCGGCGGGCGCGGTCGCGGCAGCGGCGGCAGCCTTGCCTGCGGTGTCGATACGGGCCAGCACTTCGCCCGAGGTGACGGTGCTGCCGTCGCCCTTGACGATTTCAGCCAGCACGCCCGAAGCCGGGGCCGGCACTTCCAGCACGACCTTGTCGGTCTCGACTTCGATCAGGATTTCGTCCGCTTCGACGGCTGCGCCGGGCTGCTTCTTCCAGGTCAGCAGGGTCGCTTCGGACACGGATTCGGAGAGTTGGGGAACGACGACGTCGGTGATAGCCATTTTGTTTATTCCGTAAAGTGTTTGTTCTGGACCGCGCGGCGCGGGCAAAGTTCGAAACGGAGTTCCTGGAACTTGCCGCGCGCCGCGCGTGCATCGGGTTGGGTTACTTGGTCAGCATGGCCTTGAACTTGGGAGCGAAAGCCGCTTCGATGAGCGCCTTTTGCTGCTCCTGGTGCTTGGCCAGGTAGCCCACGGCCGGCGAAGCCGACGCGGCGCGACCGGCGTAGCCCAGCTTCTGGCCCTCGACCATGTTCTCGTACACGTGATGCTGAACGTAGAACCACGGGCCCTGGTTTTGCGGCTCGTCCTGGACCCAGATCACTTCGGTTGCCTTCGGGTACTTGCGCAGTTCGGCCTCGAAGGCCTTGTGCGCGAACGGATACAGCTGCTCGACGCGGATGATGGCGACGTTGTCGGCGCCACGTTCGCGGCGGGCATTGACCAGATCGTAGTAGACCTTGCCCGAGCAAGCCAGCACGCGCTTGACCTTGTCGGCGTCGATGGCGTCGTCGACTTCGCCGATGACCGGACGGAAGCTGCCGCCGGCCAGGTCGGTCAGCGGGGAGCCGGCGTCCTTGTTGCGCAGCAGCGACTTGGGCGTGAACAGCACCAGCGGCTTGCGGAACGGACGGATCATCTGGCGGCGCAACACGTGGAAGATCTGCGACGCGGAGGTCGGCTGGATCACCTGCATGTTGTTGTCGGCGCACAGTTGCAGGAAGCGCTCGATGCGGCCCGACGAGTGCTCGGGGCCCTGGCCTTCGTAGCCGTGCGGCAGCATCAGGGTCAGGCCCGACTGGCGGCCCCACTTGGCTTCGCCGGAGCTGATGAACTGGTCGATCACGACCTGGGCGCCGTTGACGAAGTCGCCGAACTGGCCTTCCCAGATGGTCAGAGTGTTGGGCTCGGCGCTGGAATAGCCGTATTCGAAGCCGAGCACCGCCTCTTCGGACAGCACGGAGTCGATCACGGTGAACGGAGCCTGGCCTTCCGAGACGTTTTGCAGCGGAATGTAGGTGCCATCGTTCCAGCGTTCACGGTTCTGGTCATGCAGCACGGCATGGCGGTGCGTGAACGTGCCGCGGCCGGAATCCTGGCCGGTGATGCGGATGGCGTAGCCCGAGGACACCAGGGTGGCGAAGGCGAGGTGTTCGCCCATGCCCCAGTCCAGGTTCATTTCGCCCTTGGCCATGGTGCGGCGGTCGTTCAGCAGCTTGGCGACCAGCGGGTGCACGGTGAAGCCTTCCGGCACGGTGGTGATGCGTTCGCCGATGCGCTTGAGTTCGGCCAGCGGCACCGCGGTGTCGGCCTGGTCGGTCCACTTGGCGCCCAGGAACGGCGACCAGTCGATGGCGTACTTGCTCTTGTAGTCGGTCAGCACCGGTTCGATGGTGCGCTGGCCGTCTTCCATCAGCTGGCGGTAGTCCTTGACCAGTTGATCGGCTTCGCCTTCGGCCAGCACGCCTTGTGTGGTCAGCTTGTCGGCATACAGCTTGCGGGTGCCGGGATGGTGGCCGATGCGCTTGTACATCAGGGGCTGCGTCAGCGACGGGGTGTCCTGCTCGTTGTGGCCCAGCTTGCGGAAGCAGACGATATCGACCACGACGTCGTGGCGGAACTGCAGGCGGTAGTCCAGCGCCAGCTTGGTGACGAACACCACGGCTTCGGGATCGTCGCCGTTGACGTGGAACACGGGCGCTTCGATCATCTTGACCACGTCGGTGCAATACAGCGTCGAACGCGTATCGCGCGGGTCGGACGTGGTGAAGCCGATCTGGTTGTTGATGACGATGTGCAGCGTGCCGCCCGTGCCGTAGCCGCGGGTCTGGGCCAGGTTCAGGGTTTCCATGACCACGCCCTGGCCGGCAAAGGCCGCGTCGCCGTGCACCAGCACCGGCAGCACTTGCTTGCCTTCGGCGTCGCCGCGGCGTTCCTGGCGGGCGCGGGCGCTGCCCTCGACCACGGGGTTGACGATTTCCAGGTGGGACGGGTTGAACGCCAGCGACAGGTGGACCGGGCCGCCACGGGTGGACAGGTCGCTCGAGAAGCCGTTGTGGTATTTCACGTCGCCGTCGGTCAGGCCTTCGGCGTGCTTGCCTTCGAACTCGGCGAACAGGTCGCCGGGCATCTTGCCCATGATGTTCACGAGCAGGTTCAGGCGGCCGCGGTGGGCCATGCCGACCACGATTTCCTGGACGCCGTTTTCACCGGCGTGGTTCACCACTTCGTCCATCGAGGCGATGAAGCTTTCGCCGCCTTCCAGCGAGAAGCGCTTCTGGCCGACGTACTTGGTGTGCAGGAAGCGCTCGAGGCCTTCGGACTCGGTCAGCTGCTGCAGGATGTGGCGCTTTTCTTCGGCCGTATAGGAGGGCGCGCCCAGGGTGGCTTCCAGGCGTTCCTGGATCCAGCGCTTGGCGGCGGGGTCGGAGATGTGCGTGAATTCGGCACCGATGCTGCGGCAGTACGTATCGCGCAGCGCCTTCAGGATGTCGCGCAGCGTCATGGTGCTGGCGGTCGTGAAGTAGGTGTTGGTGGCGGAGTAGGTCTGGTCGAGATCCGCTTCGGTCAGGCCGTAGAAGGCAGGATCGAGTTCCGGGATCGGCGGACGTTCCTGGCGCTTGAGCGGATCCAGGTCCGCCCAGCGCGAACCCAGCGAACGGTAGGCGGCGATCAGCGATTGCACCGAAACCTGCTTGCTGGCGACGCTCAGATCGGGTTCGGCCGCGCGTTGCACGAAGGCATTGGCACGGGCGCGCTGGGCGAACGATTCGACGATGGGAGCGTGGGCCTGGTCGCGGGTGGATTCCTGGCCGTCGGTGGCGGGAGCGTGCTGCAGCTGGTCGAAATATTCGCGCCAGTTGTCAGGTACCGAACCGGGGTTATCGAGGTAGGCTTCGTAAAGCTCCTCGACATAGGGGGCATTACCCCCGAATAAATAAGACGTGGATAGAGATTCCAATTCCGAAGACATATCGCTTCACCTTTACGAGTGCTTCACTCGACACGATGCAGGAAAACCTTCCGCGACACGGGCTTCCCGGTTAGCGGATAGCAGGGGCAGAAGGCGCGTACAAGCCTTGAAAGCCGTATGGCCGAGAGTATAACCCTTTGAGTTTATGGGCGTCTTCTTGCGTTTGCGTGACGCAAAAGCGAATTGGGAATGCCTTCATGCGGCGCCGGAATGTCCGGCGAACCCCCGCCATTGCGCCGTCTACGCGCCATCAAATTCCGTCAATCCAAAATGCGGCGGCGCGTCATTTTTTGTGTGGCGCGCACAAGTGTTGCGCGTATGCCTCGGTCATACCGGCAACTCGGTCGTCGACAGGATCTCTTTCAGGACGAAAAAGGTGCGGATCTGGCGCACGCCGGGAAGCTTGATGATCTCGCCGGCGTGCAGTTTGTTGAACCGCTCCAGGTCGCGGATGCGCAGCATCAGGAAGTAGTCGAACTCGCCCGCCACCAGGTGGCACTCCAGGCATCCGCTGATACCGCGCGCCGCTTCTTCGAAATCGGTGAAGGACTCGGGCGTGGAGCGATCCAGCACCACGCCCACGATGACCAGCGTGGCCATGCCCACCTCGGCGGGCTCGAGCAGCGCCACGGTCTTCCTGATGATGCCCTCGCCCTTCAGCTTTTCCACGCGCCGCAGGCAGGCCGCCGGGCTCAGGTGGACACGAGCGCTCAGTTCCAGATTGGTGATCTGGGCGTCCTGCTGCAGGACGCGCAGGATCTGGCGGTCGATGCGGTCCAGGCTGGAAATGGCTGCCATTCGATTCGTCCCTAAAAATTAAATTTCGTTCTTTGTTTTTTTATCAAAACAATAAATCTCAACCATCTGAATTCAAAAATATTATCGCTATAGATTTAGAAAAATACGCAATTGACCCGACATCCAGGCCATTCCTATGATTTTTACGTCCGAGCCATTCCGGCCGGCATGGCGAGACTCAACAGGAGCCAGCATGGATCTGCAACGATTTCCCCGCTATCGCCTGACTTTCGGCGATACTCCGATCGAAAAGCTCGATCGCCTGTCCGCCCACCTGGGCGGCAAGGTCGAGATCTACGCCAAGCGCGAAGACTGCAACAGCGGCCTGGCCTTCGGCGGCAACAAGCTGCGCAAGCTGGAATACCTGATCCCGCAGGCCCTGGAACAGGGCTGCGACACCCTCGTCACGATCGGCGGGATCCAGTCCAACCACACCCGCATGGTCGCCGCGGTGGCCGCAAAGCTGGGGCTGTCCTGCGTGCTGGTGCAGGAAAACTGGGTCGACTACTCGGACGCGGTGTATGACCGGGTCGGCAATATCATGATGAGCCGGCTGATGGGCGCCGATGTGCGCCTGGTGGACCAGGGGTTCGATATCGGTTTCCGGCGCAGTTGGGAAGAAGCGCTGGAAGAAGTAAAGCGCCGCGGCGGCAAGCCCTACGCCATTCCGGCCGGGGCCTCCGACCACGAACTGGGCGGCCTGGGCTATGTGGGTTTTGCCGAGGAAGTGCGCCGCCAGGAGGCCGAACTCGGATTCAAGTTCGACTACATCGTAGTGTGCGCCGTCACCGGCAGCACGCAGGCCGGCATGGTGGTGGGCTTTGCAGCCGACGGCCGCGCGGACAGGGTCATCGGCATCGACGCCTCCGCCACGCCGGAGCAGACGCGGGCTCAGATCCTGCGCATCGCGCGGCGCACCGCCGACATGGTGGGGCTGGGCAAGCCCATCGAAGAGGCGGACGTGGTGCTCGACACCCGCTACGCCTACCCGGCCTATGGCCTGCCTTCCGCCGAAACCAACGAAGCCATCCGCCTCTGCGCCAGGCTGGAGGGCATGATGACCGACCCCGTCTACGAGGGCAAATCGATGCAGGGCATGATGGACCTCGTCCGCCGCGGCGACATCCCGGCCGGATCCCGGGTCCTGTACGCGCACCTGGGAGGGGTGCCGGCGATCAACGCCTACAGCTTTCTGTACCGCAACGGATAAGGGCGCCTACGGCCCCCTCGGGTGGCCCAGCGGCGACCTGCGCTGAAGCGCGCTCCCCGGGGCTTGCCAGCCCCGGCGGTCAGCGCCCATGATTGCATGCACGGCCCCGGCCCGCCGGAAGCGGTTCTCCCGGCGGGGCACCGCGCGCCCGGACTGCCGCTCCGCCCGTCCCGGCCCGGATCCCGCACAATCATGTACATAATTTGTATACAAAACTGCGGTTTCCGGCTATGGTGCGGGTCAGTACGAGATCGCCCGTCAACCCCACGCCGGCCGCCGCGCGTCCGGATCCATCGCCCGCCCGTCCATGAGCTCCTACGACGCCACACGCCCCTACCCGCGCGACCTGATCGGCTACGGCCGCAACCCGCCGCACGCCCGCTGGCCCGGGCAGGCCCGCATCGCCGTGCAGTTCGTGCTGAATTACGAGGAAGGCGGCGAGAACAGCGTGCTGCACGGCGATGCCGGGTCCGAACAGTTCCTGTCCGAGATGTTCAACCCCGCCAGCTACCCCGAGCGCCACCTCAGCATGGAGAGCATTTATGAATACGGCTCCAGGGCGGGCGTGTGGCGGATCCTGCGGGAATTCGAAAGGCGGGGATTGCCCTTGACCGTGTTCGGCGTCGGCATGGCCTTGCAGCGGCATCCCGACGTCGTCTCGGCCTTCGTGGAACTGGGCCACGAAATCGCCTGCCACGGCTGGCGCTGGATTCATTACCAGGACATGGACGAAGCCACGGAACGCGAACACATGCGCCTGGGCATGGACGCCATCACGCGGCTTGCCGGCAGCCGCCCGCTGGGCTGGTACACCGGGCGCGACAGCCCGCGCACCCGCAGGCTCGTGGCGGACTATGGCGGCTTCGAATACGACAGCGACTACTACGGCGACGACCTGCCCTTCTGGATGCAGGTGCGGAAAACGGATGGCAGCACCGTCCCGCAATTGATCGTGCCCTATACGCTGGACTGCAACGACATGCGTTTCGCGCTGCCGCAAGGCTACTCGCACGCCGATCCGTTCTTCCAGTACCTGAAGGACAGTTTCGACGCCCTCTACGCCGAAGGCGACGACGCGCCGAAGATGATGAGCGTCGGCATGCACTGCCGCCTGCTGGGCAGGCCGGGCCGCATCGCCGCGCTGCAACGCTTCCTGGATCACATCGGCCGCCACGACCGCGTCTGGGTCTGCCGCCGGATCGACATCGCGCGCCACTGGACGGCGACGCATCCCTACCCCCCCAACGCCTGAAGAGGACGGTCATGGCCCACACCCTAGCCCAACTCAACTCGGCCTCGCCCGCCGAGGCCGCCGCCATGCTCGACGGCCTGTACGAGCAGGCGCCCTGGATCGCCGCGCGCGCCGTCCAGTTCCGCCCGTTCCGTTCCCTGGCCGACCTGCGGCAGCGCATGCGCCAGGCGGTCGACGAGGGAGATGCCGGCGCGCGGCTGGCCCTCGTGCGCGCCCACTCTCGGCTGGCAGGCGCGGCGCCCTCGCTCAGCGAGGAATCGGCCCGCGAACAGGAACTGGCCGGGCTGGCGGGGGCAACGGCGGACGAGCATGCCCGCCTGCGCGAATTGAATGCCGCCTACGACGCCAGGTTCGGCTTCCCCTTCGTCCTGGCCGTGCGCGGCCCGCGCGGGGCCGGGCTGACCCGCGGCCAGGTGATCGAGGAGTTCGAGCGCCGCCTGGACAACCCGCCCGAGGTCGAGCTCCAGGAGGCGCTGCACCATCTCCATCGCATCGCCGAGATCCGGCTGCAGGACAGGTTCGGCGACGTCCCCGGCCTGGGCAATGACATCTGGGACTGGGGGGAACGGCTTGCCGCCCACAGCGACCCGGGCTACGCGGAAAGAGGCCTGTTGACCGTCACCTATCTGACCGACGCGCACCGCGCCTGCGCGCGGCTGCTCTCGCAATGGATGGAGGAATGCGGTTTCGACGAAGTCGGGATCGACGCCGTGGGCAATGTGGTGGGCCGGTATCTGGCCGACCGTCCCGATGCCCCCACCCTCTTGACGGGCAGCCACTACGACACCGTGCGCAACGCCGGCAAATACGATGGGCGGCTGGGCATCTTCGTTCCGATGGCCTGCGTGCGCGAACTGCGCCGGCGCGGCAAGCGACTGCCCTATCACCTGGAAGTCATCGGTTTCGCGGAAGAGGAAGGCCAGCGCTACCGCGCCACCTTCCTGGGCTCCGGCGCCCTGATCGGCGACTTCCGGCCCGAATGGCTGGACCAGAAAGACGCGGACGGCATCAGCATGCGCGAGGCCATGGCGCATGCCGGCCTGCGCCCCGAGGACATCCCCGCCCTGCGCCGGGATCCCGCCCGTTACCTGGGCTTCGTCGAAATCCACATAGAACAGGGGCCCGTGCTCTACGAGATGGGGCTGCCGCTGGCCGTCGTCACCTCCATCAATGGCTGCCTGCGCTATCAGGTCCAGATCTCCGGCATGGCCTGCCATGCCGGCACCACGCCGATGGACCGGCGCCGGGACGCCGCCGCCGCGGCAGCCGAGATGGTTCTGTACGTGGAACGGCGCGCCGCCCGCGACGGCGACTCGGTGGGCACCGTCGGCATGTTGGAAGTGCCCGGCGGCTCGATCAACGTGGTGCCCGGCGAGTGCCGTTTCAGCCTGGACCTGCGCGCCCCCAGCGACGCCCAGCGCGATGCGCTGGCCCGTGACGTGCTGGCCGAACTCGAGGCCGTCTGCCAGCGCCGCGGCCTGCGCTACGCACTGGAAGAATCCATGCGCGCAGCGGCGGCGCCCAGCGATCCCGCCTGGCAGCGGCGCTGGGAACAGGCCGTCGACGCGCTGGGCCTGCCCGTCCACCGCATGCCCAGCGGCGCCGGGCACGACGCCATGAAGCTGCATGAAGTCATGCCCCAGGCCATGCTATTCGTGCGCGGCCAGAACTCGGGGATCAGCCACAACCCGCGCGAATCCACCACCAGCGACGACATCCAGCTCGCCGCGCTTGCGATGCTGGAGCTGCTCGACGCGCTCGCCAACGATACGAAATGACCGCCATGACCGACTATTCCCGACTCGACGCCTGGATCGACGCCAACTTCGACGAAGAGGTCCGCTTTCTCCAGGAGCTGGTGCGCGTGCCCACCGACACGCCTCCCGGCGACAACGCCCCCCATGCCCTGCGCACGGCCGAACTGCTGCAGGGCTACGGCCTGCAGGCCGAGGCCCATTCCGTGCCGGTCCAGGATGTCCGGGACTACGGACTGCAATCCATTACGAATCTCATCGTCCGGCGCGAGTATGGCGCCGGCGGCCCGCGCATCGCGCTGAACGCCCATGGCGACGTCGTGCCTCCCGGCGATGGCTGGCAGCACGATCCCTACGGCGGCGAGATCGACGGCGGCGCCCTCTACGGGCGCGCGGCCGCCGTCAGCAAGAGCGACTTCGCCAGCTTCACGTTCGCGCTGCGCGCGCTCGAAGCCGTCGCCAAGCCGGGCCGCGGCGCGGTCGAACTGCATTTCACCTACGACGAGGAGTTCGGCGGCCTGCTGGGCCCCGGCTGGCTGCTCGCCCAGGGCCTGACCAAGCCAGACCTGCTGATCGCGGCGGGCTTCAGCTATGAAGTCGTCACCGCACACAACGGCTGCCTGCAGATGGAAGTGACCGTGCATGGGAAGATGGCGCACGCCGCCATTCCCGCCACCGGCGTGGACGCGCTGCAGGCCGCGGTCAAGATCCTCGGGGCGCTGTATGCGCAGAACGCGCGCTACCAGGAAATCCGGTCCCAGGTGGCCGGCATCAGCCACCCCTACCTGAACATCGGCCGCATCGAAGGCGGAACCAATACCAACGTGGTTCCCGGCAAGGTGGTGTTCAAGCTGGACCGGCGCATGATCCCGGAGGAGAACGCCGCCGAGGTCGAGGCCGATATCCGCCGCATCATCGCGGACGCCGCCGCCTCCGTGCCCGGCATCACGGTGGACATCAAGCGTCTGCTGCTGGCGAATTCGATGCGCCCGCTGCCTGGCAGCCAGCCGCTGGTGCAGGCCATCCAGAAGCATGGCGAGGCGTTGTTCGGCGAACCCATACCCGCCATGGGCACCCCGCTCTATACCGACGTGCGCCTCTATGCCGAAGCCGGCATCCCGGGCGTGATCTACGGCGCGGGGCCGCGCAGCGTGCTGGAATCGCACGCCAAGCGCAACGACGAGCGCGTGGAGCTGGAAGACCTCAGGCGCGCCACCAAGGTCATCGCCCGCACGCTGGCCGACCTGCTCGGGCCGGCCTGAGGCCTGGGCGGCCGCGCGCCCGGGACGGGGCAGGCGCTACGCCAGCTTCATCACGCGCCGCCAGAACAGCACCGCGACCAACGCGAAAACGGCGAGGCCCAGATAGGACGCGGTCCCGGCGAAGCTTTCCCCCGCGATGGCCAGCGGCGCCTCGGTGCCCGACGCCCCGATAACGGCGGCCATCAGCACGCCGACCAGGCTCTCGCCCACGATCAGGCCGGAAGCGATGAGCACGCCGCGCCGGTTGGGCGCGTCCGCGAACTGCTCGTAAGGCCGGCCGGCCGCCGCCGCGCGGCGGCGCAAGACGCGCTCGAGCAGCCATGCGAGCACCGCGCCGGCCACGATGGGCGCCGCGACGGTGGGCGGCAGGTAGATGCCGATGCCCACCGCCAGCACCGGGATCCGGGCCACGCGGCAGGTGCGCTTCATGACCTGATCCACCAGGATCAGCCCCACGCCGACCGCCATGCCGATCAGGATCATCGACCAGTTGAGCTGGTGCGTGAAGATGCCGCGCGCGATCGCGAGCATCAGCGTGGCTTGCGGGGCCGACAGGGCCTGCGTCGGATCCATGCCTTCACGCGGCATCGCGTCGGCGAAGCCATAGGCGTTGTATAGCAGCTCCAGCACCGGCGAAATCACCGCCGCGCCCGCCACGCATCCGATCAGGAGCGCCACCTGCTGGCGCCACGGCGTGGCGCCGACGAGCCAGCCCGTCTTCAGGTCCTGCAGGTTGTCATTGGAAATGGAGGCCACGGCCACCACCGCGGAGGTGCTGAAGATCGACAGGGCGATGGCCATCTGCACGCCGTTCTCCGCGCCCAGCAGTTCGCCGCCCAGCGTCAGCATCAGGAGCGACACCAGGACGATCGCGACGATGCCCACCCCCGAGATCGGGCTGGTGGACGAGCCGACCAGCCCCGCCATGTAGCCGCAGGCGGCCGCCACCAGGAAACCGAAGACGAAGGCGAACAGCACGGCATAGGCCACCAGCTTCCAGATCGCCGCGGCCGACAGCGGCGCGCCGGACAGGAAGACCTGGAAAGTCACGACCAGGACCGCCACCAGCACCAGGGTCACCGCCGAAATCCACCCTGCCGACAGGTCGCGTTCGGTGCGCGGGGCGCTTCCGGCGCGGGCCGCGCCCGATTTGCTCAGCGCGGCGAACGAAGCCTTCACGCCACGCGCCATCGGCACGAAGAGCGTCGCCAGCGTCCAGATCGCGCCCACGCCGATCACGCCGGCGCCGATGAAGCGCACCTGCGACGCCCACAGCCCGGTGGCGTACTTGGCCAGCGACATGCCCGCCGGCATGTCGCCCATGGCGCTCAGGACGGGCACGGCGATGCCCCAGGAGATGATCAGCCCCGTCAGCATGGCCAGGCCGGCGACGATGCCGATGAGGTAGCCGGCGCCCAGCAGCGCCAGCGAGAAACCCATGGGCAGACGAAACACCGCGCCCCCAAGCATGAACCAGCCGCTGACGCTGTCGCCCAGCACCCGCAGGCCGCTGGCCGCGAAACTCACCGCCGCGGCGGCCAAGCCGCCCGCGACGATGTCGGCCATGCCCGTGGCGGCCTTGGCCGGCGCCCGGCCCGAATCCTCGGCGGCGTCCTGGGCGCGCTCGGCGCTGCCCACCCGCAGGATCTCCGCGGCCGCCACGCCTTCCGGGTAGGGCAGATCGCTCTGCACCACCATCACATGGCGCAGCGGAATGGTGAACATCACGCCCAGCATGCCGCCGGCCGCGCAGATGCCCAGCGTCTGCCAGAAGGGGAAGCCCTGCCAGTGCCCCATCATGACCAGGGCCGGCAAAATGAAAATGATGGACGACAGCGTGCCGGCCGCCGAAGCCTGCGTCTGCACCATATTGTTTTCGAGGATGTTCGCGTCCTTGAACAAGCGCAGGACGGACATCGAGATCACCGCGGCGGGAATGGCGGACGAAAACGTCAGCCCCACCTTCAGGCCCAGGAAAACATTGGAGGCCGTGAAGATGACGGTGATCAGGGCGCCCAGCAGGACGCCGCGGAACGTCAGTTCCGGCAACGTGACCTCGGCGGGGACGCGGGTGGGGTGGGTCATGGAAATCTCCCTGTCTGCTAGCCGCGAATTCTAGCGCCTCGCCGGCGTGGGTCTCGGAGACGGTCATCGGGCGATTCGGCGGCATAAGCTGCCGCGGGCAATCCGCCCTGCAAAAGATTATGCTGAAACCAAGGCAATTTCTCCAAAATTTCGATCACCCATGCCGGGGGCTAGGGTCTAGCATGGGCCTTAAACCAGGAGACAACAAGACTATGCGCGACACCAGCTCCCTTCGTCCCGGGCAAGACACGGAACCCGATATCGATCCAGCCGAAACCGCCGAATGGCGCGACTCGCTGCAATCGCTGGTGCAGGCGGAAGGCGCCGGCCGGGCAGGCTACGTGCTCGACAACCTGCTGGGCCACGCGGCGTCGCTGGGCCTGCGCGCGCGCAGCCAGACCCGCACGGCCTACCTGAATACCATCCCCGCCGACCAGGAGCCGCCGTTTCCCGGCAACCTGGCGGTCGAGGAGCGCATCGCCCGCATCAATCGCTGGAACGCGCTGGCCATGGTGGTGCGCGCCAACCAGGCGCATGGCGAACTGGGCGGCCACATCGCCAGCTACGCCTCGGCCGCGGATCTGTTCGAGGTGGGTTTCAACCATTTCTTCCGGGCGCGGACGGCTGAGGGACCCGGCGACCTGGTCTACATGCAGCCCCACTCGGCGCCGGGCGTGTATGCGCGCGCCTACCTGGAAGGTTTTCTCGGCGAAGACGACCTGGCCCATTTCCGGCAGGAAATCACCGCCACCTCGCGCGGTCTGCGCGGGCTGTCCTCCTACCCGCACCCCTGGCTGATGCCGGATTTCTGGCAGTTCCCCACGGGATCGATGGGGATCGGCCCCATCAACGCCATCTACCAGGCGCGCTTCATGCGCTATCTCGAACACCGCTCGCTGATGCCCGCCGCCGACCGCAAGGTTTGGGGCATTTTCGGCGACGGCGAAATGGACGAACCCGAATCCATCGCCGCGCTCACGCTGGCGGCCCGCGAAAAACTGGACAACCTGGTCTTCGTGGTCAACTGCAACCTGCAGCGCCTGGACGGTCCCGTGCGCGGCAACGGCCGCATCATCGACGAGCTTGAAACGCTGTACGCCGGCGCGGGCTGGAACGTCATCAAGCTGGTCTGGGGCAGCGACTGGGACGCCCTTCTGCGACGCGATACTGGCGGCGCGCTGGCCCGCGCCTTCGCCAACACCGTCGACGGGCAGTTCCAGACCTTCGCCGCCAACGACGGCGCGTTCAACCGCGCCCACTTCTTCAACCAGAATCCCGAGCTGGCCGCGCTGGTGGCCGACTGGACCGACGAAGCCATCGACCGGCTGCACCGCGGCGGCCACGACATGGTGAAAATCCATGCCGCGTATCACCGCGCCGTGCGCCATCGCGGCCAGCCCACCGTCATCCTCGCGCAGACCAAGAAGGGCTTCGGCATGGGCTCCGCGGGCCAGGGCAAGATGACCACCCACCAGCAGAAGAAGCTGGACGACGAGGCGCTGCTGGCCTTTCGCGACCGCTTCGCGCTGCCGATCTCGGACGCCGACTGCCTTGCGCTGAAGTTCTACCGCCCCGCCGAGGACAGCGCCGAACTGCGCCATCTGCAGGCGCGCCGCGCCGCGCTGGGCGGGCATATTCCCCGCCGCAGCACCGAGGCCCCCCGCCTGGCGCCGCCCGACGCCGAACACTGGGCACGCTTCGCGCTGGCCGCGGACGGCAAGGAAATGTCCTCCACCATGGCCATCGTGCGCATGCTGACGGCCCTGCTCAAGGACGCCACCGTGGGGCCGCGCATCGTGCCCATCGTCGCGGACGAGGCCCGCACCTTCGGCATGGCCAACCTGTTCCGGCAGATCGGCATCTATTCAGCGCAGGGGCAGCTCTATGAACCCGAGGATATCGGCTCGGTGCTGTACTACCGCGAGGCCCGCGACGGCCAGATCCTGGAAGAAGGCATCACCGAGGCGGGCGCGATCTCGTCCTGGACCGCGGCCGGCACCAGCTATTCGGTCAACGGCCTGCCGATGCTGCCCTTCTATATCTATTACTCGATGTTCGGCTTCCAGCGCATCGGCGACCTCATCTGGGCGGCCGCCGACCAGCGCACGCGCGGCTTCCTCATCGGCGCGACGTCCGGCAGGACCACGCTGGGCGGCGAAGGGCTGCAGCACCAGGACGGCTCCAGTCACGTCATGGCCGCCGCCGTTCCCAACTGCCGCGCCTATGACCCGGCCTATGCCTACGAGGTCGCGGTCATCGTCGAGCACGGCATGCGCCGCATGCTCGACGAGCAGCGCGACGAGTTCTTCTACCTGACCGTCACCAACGAGAACCTGCCGCAGCCGGACATGCCGGCGGACGCGGGCGCGCGCGAGGGCATCCTGCGCGGCATGTACCGCCTGCGCCCCGCCCGCGGCCAGGCCCAGGTGCGCCTGCTCGGCGCCGGCCCGATGCTGCGGGAAGCCGAGATGGCGGCCGAGCGCCTGCAAGCCGACTACGGAGTGGACGCCGAGGTCTGGAGCGTCACCAGCTTTTCCGAACTGGCCCGGGACGGCCGCGAAGCCGAACGCGCCCGCGTCCTGGGGCTGGAAACCGGCGCGTCCGATTGGGTCCGGACCTGCCTGGGAGGCAGCGATGCTCCCGTGATCGCCGCCACCGACTACGTGCGCGCCGTGCCCGAGCAGATCCGCGCGTGGGTGCCGGCGGCCTACCGCACGCTGGGCACCGACGGATTCGGGCGCAGCGACACCCGGGCCCAGCTGCGCGACTTCTTCGAGGTGAGCGCCGACTGGATCGCGCTGTATGCGCTGGACAGCCTGGGCCGCCAGGACGACGCCCGGGCGCTGCGCGCCCGCCTGAACGCCGGCGCCCGCCAGACCCCGCCCTGGGAGGGGTAAACCGGGCAGAACGCGCGGGCGCAATTGCCGCGACCCGCGCGTTCGCTGCAGTGCAACAACCAAGCTTCCGCGCTTTCTGGTGAAATACGGGTGTTCCCAAGCATTGCCAATACATGACGGCGGGCCGCGAGCCCGCCTTTTGCAGTCCGTTTTCTTTTCTGTTTTACGCCCCAGAGGCCTGTATCCATGGACGAAACTCTCACCAAACTGGCGTTGGATTACCACGCCTACCCCACCCCGGGCAAAATCTCGGTCACCCCCACCAAGACCCTGGCCAACCAGGATGACCTGTCCCTGGCCTACTCCCCCGGCGTGGCGGCCGCCTGCATGGCCATCTTCGACCAAGGCGACGACGCCGCCTCGAAGTACACCTCGCGCGGCAACCTGGTGGGCGTGATCACCAACGGCACCGCCGTGCTGGGCCTGGGCAACATCGGTCCGCTGGCCGCCAAGCCAGTCATGGAAGGCAAGGGCTGCCTGTTCAAGAAATTCGCCGGCATCGACGTGTTCGACATCGAACTCGCCGAAAACGACCCGGACAAGCTGGTCGACATCATCGCGGCGCTGGAGCCCACGCTGGGCGGCGTCAACCTCGAGGACATCAAGGCGCCCGAGTGCTTCTACATCGAAAAGAAGCTGCGCGAGCGCATGAAGATCCCCGTCTTCCACGACGACCAGCACGGCACCGCCATCATTTCGTCGGCCGCGATCCTGAACGGCCTGAAGGTCGTGGGCAAGGACATCGGCTCGGTCAAGCTGGCCTGCTCGGGCGCCGGCGCCGCCGCCATCGCCTGCCTGGACCTGCTGGTGCACCTGGGCGTCAAGCGCGAGAACATCTACGTGGTGGACTCCCGCGGCGTGATCTGGGACGGCCGCGATGAAAACATGGAGGCCAACAAGAAGCGCTACGCGCAGAAGACCGACGCGCGCACGCTGGCCGACGTGGTCAACGGCGCCGACGTTTTCCTGGGCTGCTCCACCGCCGGCGTGCTGACCGCCGACATGGTCAAGACCATGGCCGCCAGCCCGCTGATCCTGGCGCTGGCCAACCCGGAACCCGAAATCCGTCCGGAAGTCGCCAAGGCGGCGCGTCCCGACTGCATCATCGCCACCGGCCGTTCGGACTATCCGAACCAGGTCAACAACGTGCTGTGCTTCCCGTTCATCTTCCGCGGCGCCATGGACGCCGGCGCCTCGCGCATCACGGAAGAAATGAAGCTCGCCTGCGTCAAGGCCATCGCCGAACTGGCGCAAGCCGAGCAGAACGATGAAGTGGCGCGCGCCTACGCCGGCCAGGAACTGTCCTTCGGTCCGGACTACATCATTCCCAAGCCGTTCGACCCGCGCCTGATCGTCCAGATCGCGCCGGCCGTGGCCCAGGCCGCCGCCGATTCCGGCGTGGCGGCGCGGCCCATCGAGGATATCGAAGCCTACCGCCAGAAGCTGATGGGCTTCGTATACCACTCCGGCCAGCTGATGCGTCCGCTGTTCGCCCAGGCCAAGAAGGCGCCCAAGCGCGTCATCTACGCCGACGGCGAAGACGAGCGCGTGCTGCGCGCCGTGCAGACCGTCAGCGACGAAAAGCTGGCGTTCCCGATCCTGGTCGGCCGCCCGTCCGTGATCGAGATGCGCATCAAGAAGTTCGGCCTGCGCCTGATCCCCGGCCAGAATTTCGAGATCGTGGATCCCGAGGACGACAGCCGCTTCAACGAAACCTGGAACGCCTACTACCAGCTCAAGGGCCGCGAAGGCGTGACGCCGGCCATCGCCAAGGCGATGATCCGCAAGCACAACACGCTGATCGGCGCGATGCTGCTGCGCCGTGGAGACGCCGACGCCCTGCTCTGCGGCGTGGCCAGCAAGTACGACAACCAGCTCAAGTATGTCGATGAGATCATCGGCCGGAAGGAAGGCCAGACCTACGCCGCCCTGAACGTGCTGATGCTGCCCGACCAGACCTTGTTCGTCACCGACACGCACGTCAACGAAAACCCGACGTCCGAAGAAGTGGCCAACATCACGATCCAGGCCGCCGACGAGATGCTGCGCTTTGGCGTGGTGCCGAAGATCGCCCTGCTGTCGCACTCCAACTTCGGCAGCCGCGCGACGGACTCGTCGCGCAAGATGGCCGCCGCCAGCCAGCTGGTGCGTGATCGCGCCCCCGACCTGGAAGTCGACGGCGAAATGCATGCCGACGCCGCGCTGTCGGAAAAGATCCGCATGCTGGCCTATCCGGACAGCACGCTGAAGGGCCGCGCGAACCTGCTGGTCATGCCCAACCTGGACACCGGCAACATCACGTACAACATGCTGAAGATGACCGGCAGCAACGGTATCGCGATGGGCCCGATCCTGCTGGGCGCGGCGCGTCCCGTGCACATCCTGACCACCAGCGCCACCGTGCGCCGCATCGTCAACATGACGGCGCTGGCCGTGGTGGACGCGCAGCAGGAAGCCGCCGAGGCCGCCAAGAAGCGCCGCTGACCCAACCGTTCGGGCGCCCAGGCGCCCGGCACGCAAAGCGCCCCTCGGGGCGCTTTTTTCTTGGCCGCTCACCAGGGAATGGTAAAACCATGCTTGTCCCCGCCTTCCTGGAGCCCCCATGCTGCAAGACGCCCTGCTCGCCTGGTTTCACTACCTGGCCATTTTCGTGCTCGTGGTCATCATGACGGCCGAGGCCGTCCTGCTGCGCCCCGGACTGGCGCCCGACACGGTTCGCCGCCTGGCCCTGTACGACCGCTTCTACGGCGTCTCGGCGGTGGCCGTGCTGGTCACCGGGGTGCTGCGCCTCATGCTCGGCGCCAAGGGCGCGGCGTTCTACATGGCCAACCCCTGGTTCCACGCCAAGATCGCGCTCTTCGTCCTGATCGCCCTCTGTTCGATCCCGCCCACCCTCGCGTTCATCCGCTGGCGCAAGCAGGCTGCCACGCAGCCCGGCTTCGTGCCGCCCGAGGCCGACATCCGCCGCGCGCGCCGCTGGGTGATGATCGAATCCCACCTGTTCATCTTCCTGCCGCTGTTCGCGGTGCTGATGGCGCGCGGCATCGGCATGTAGCGCCCGGCCCCGCTCCGGGCCGGCGCGTTCAGGAGGGGCAGCGCACCGACGCCTGCGGCGGCGCCCCTTCCACCTCGATGGTGGCGAACAGCATCACGCCCGCCTCGGCGTTCGGCAGCGTGGCCAGCACCTCGCCGTCCCCCCGCTGCACCACCGACATGCCCTCGGACAGCGCCTCGCCGTCGTCGCGCAGCACCGTCATGCCATGGTCCGGGGTGAGCACCCAGGCGTCCGGCAGGCGCCGGTTCAGCGGATAGGCGGTGGACTGGACCCGCGTGCCCGCGGGATAGCGATAGGGCCCCAGCCGCAGCGGGCAGGCCAGCGCCGCGCTCGCCACGCCCAGCAAACGATGCGCGTGGTCCAGGCGCAGCCCGGGACGCCCGAGCAACATCCCGGCCACCGCCAGGGGCTCGGGCGAATCGACGCTCACGTACCAGTTCAGCGGCTCCACGTGCCCGTTCGTGTAGGTCTCGCCCTTTCTCGCCCGGACCTCGGCGCCGGCCGGCAACGCGATCCCTCCCGCGCGATTGCCCGCGCCCAGCGTGCAGGATTCGAACTCGGGACGGGCGTCTTTTTTCTCGACGCTGAATTCGACCTTTTCCGTGGTGTCGCAGCGCCAGCCCGCCACATCCTGCACGCCCGCGCCCCAGAGGTACAGCGTGTGCGGATGCGCGCCGAGTTCCTCGTAGGTTTCCCGGTCGTACTCGGTGCGCAGGTAACGCACGATACGCGTGGCCTGCATGCCGAATGCCGGAACCGGCGCCTCGAACGTCGCCTCGGTGTAGCGTTCGGGCTGGCCTTCCCTCGCCAGCACGAGGCGCGCGCCCGCGGGCATGGCCACGCCGCCCAGCGTCTGCGGCTGCGCCAGCGTCACGCGCCGCGCCGCCTCCAGGCGGTCATGTTCGCGGTCCACGGTCCAGGACACGTACCGGATGAAGACATAGAAGGCGGACAAGGCGGCCAGCGCCAGCAGCGCGCCGCCGTGCAGCCAGGGGCGGCGCCCGAACCGCTGCCTTGCGCGGCGGCTGGCAGCCAGCACCGCCAACCATCCCAGCAATGCCAGGCCCGCGAGTTGGGAAACGAAAAGGAAGACGAAGAATTCCGTCGACGGCAGCGAAATCGGGATCATGGCGGCGATGATACGCGAACCGCCGCCTCGGTCGGGATGCCGCGCCCCCGCGGCGGTCCGGACGCCGACAGCCCCCTGTCCCACGCCTCAGGTGAAATGATCCAGGACGGATTCGTCCGTCAATTCGTCCGGCTGCAAGGCCCGCGTGATGGTACCTTTGTGGATCAGCAGCACGCGGTCCGACAGCTGGCGAATGAAATCGATGTTCTGCTCCACCAGCACGATCGCCAGCCCCAGGCGCTCGCGGATGTCCTTCAGCTTATCCACGATTTCATCGATGATGGACGGCTGGATGCCCTCCGTGGGTTCGTCGAGCAGCAGCAGCCTCGGCCGCGCGACCAGGGCCCGCGCCAGCGCCAGCAGTTGCTGCTCCCCGCCGCTGAGCGCGCCGCCGGGACGTCCGGCCAACGGCTTCAGGCGCGGGTACTCATCCAGGATTTCCTCCACGTCCATGCTGCGCCCGGGATTCGCCTTGGCTGAAAAACGGAGATTGTCCAGCACCGACAAGCCCGGAAAAATGCCCCGCCCCTGGGGCACGTAGCCCATGCCCATCCGGGCGCGCAGGTGGGATGGCAAGCGGGTAATGTCCGAGTCCCGCAGACGTGCGGCGCCAGCCGTCGCCGGCAGCACGCCCATCAGCGTCTTCAGCAACGTGGACTTGCCCATGCCGTTGTGGCCGAGCACGCCCAGGAACTCCGCCTCGGCGACGTGGAATTGAACGTCCTCCAGGACCGGGATGCGGCCGTAGCCGGAAGACAGATTGTTGACCGTCAGCAAGTTCATGCGCCGCGCCCCCGCCCCAAATAGACATCGCGTACCTGCGGATCGGCGATGATCTCCCCAAACGAGCCTTCCATCAGGATGCCGCCTTGATGAAACACCGTGACCTTGCGCGCGATCTTGCCGATGAAGGCCATGTCGTGCTCGACCACCACCACGGCCGCCCGCAGGTTCAGCTCGTGTATCAGGTCCGCCATGCGCTGGGTTTCCTCGTCGCTCATCCCGGCCGCGGGTTCGTCGAGCAGGATCACCTTCGGATCGCGCGCCACGACCATGCCGATCTCCACCCACTGCCGCTGGCCATGGGCCAACTCGCCCACCAGCTTTCGGGAAACGCCCTCCAGGCCGAGACGGGTCTTTATCTGCTCGGCCCGGTCGAGCGCCCTGCGGGAGCCGCAGGCGCTCAAGGCGGCCAGCCACAGGTTCTCGTCCACGGTCAGTCCGTCCAGCACGGTCGGCACCTGGTTCTTGATACCCATGCCCCGCTTGGCGATGGCGTGCTGCTGCGCATGCCGGATGCTGCGCCCGTCGAACAGGATGTCTCCCTCCGAGGGCGCGAGCTGGCCGCTGAGCAGCTTGAAGAAGGTGCTCTTGCCGGCGCCGTTGGGCCCGATCAGGCACCTCAGCTCGCCCCGGCGCAAGACGAAATCGATATTGCCCAGCGCCTTGACCCCGCCGAAGCGTTTGCCCACGCCCCGAGCCTCCAGAATGATGTCCTGGTCCGTCATCGCTCGCCTCCCGCGCGCCGTTGCGGCGCAAGGCGGGCAATCAGGCTTTGGCACGCCGGCGCCAACCCCTGCGGAAACAGCAACACGCAGACGATCAGTATGAATCCCAGCGCCAGCGTGACCTGGCCCACGCCCACCGTGCCCAGCCAGGTGGTGAGGTACTGGATGAGCAGCGTGCCGAGGATCGGCCCCGCCAGGATGGAGCGCCCGCCCACGATGACCCAGATGACCACCATCGCGGCCTGATTGAGGCTGAACATCTCCGGGCCGACGAAGTTCCCCCACAGCGCGTACAGGCCTCCGGCCAGGCCGGCCAGCCCGCCGGAGATGACGAAGGCCATCAGCTTGTACAGCCGGCTGTCGTAGCCCAGCAACTCCATGCGTTTGTCGTTTTCCCGCAGCCCCACCAGCACGCGTCCCGTCGGGCTGGCCAGGAACAGGCGGATGCCCACGTACGCCAAGGCCAGGAAGAACAAGGCGAGGTAGAAAATGCCTTCGATGGATTGCAGGTCGAGCGGCCCGATCCGCAGAGGCAGCCCCGGCACGCCGGGTATGCCGTTCTGGCCGTTGAGCCGCACGGCGCCGATGACGTATTCGGGTCCCGAGGTGGCGCGCACGCCCTTCTCGAAGATCAGCGTGACGACCAGCGTGATGACGCTCAGGTAGATATCGCTGATCCGGCCGTACATCATGAAATAGCCCAGCAGTACCGCGAACAGCATGGGCACGACGGCCGCCAATGCCAGTGCCGCCACGGGCAGATCGGTATTCAGGCTGAACAGGGCATAGGCATAGCCGCCCAGGCCAAAGAAAATCGTCTGGCCGAAGCTCAGGATCCCGACGTAGCCCCACAGCAATCCCATGCTCAGCGCCAGCAGCGACAGGATCATCACCAGCGACAGATCCAGCTGGAGCGCCGTGTCGGCGTACCGGGGCACGGCCAGCATCAGCGCTACGCAAACGCCCACCGATGCCCACCAGGGCCATCGGGGCCGGCGTCCGGCATGCGCGTCGAAACTCATGGAAAACGTATGGCTGCTCATGCTACATACCTCGCTTCATTCTGCCTGTGATGCCCAGGGGGAGCATGCGCAGCAGGAGAACCGCCGCGATCAGCATGCTGACCTCGCCCAGGACCGAGCTGTAGGCATAGGACACCACGCCGTCGATCGCCCCGAACAGGGAGGAGGCCGCGCTCGCGCCCACCAGGGGCAGGTGGCCGCCTACGATGACCGTGATGAACGCCTTGGCCACGAAAAAGCCGCCCATGGCGGGACTCACGCCGGTCAACGGCGCCAGCGCCGCGCCGGCGAGCCCGGCCAGGCAGGACCCCAGCCCGAACGTGGACATGTACACACGGTCTCGATCCACGCCCAGGCAAGCGGCCATCTCCGAGGCCTGCATGGTTCCGCGCACGATCAGGCCCGCCTTGGTCCGAACCGCCAGCCACCAGCACAGCGCGACCAGCGAGAAGGAAAACGCGCAGATCGCGAGGTTGTAGGAGGAGACGCTCATGCCGCCCAGGCTGACGTTGGCGAAGTCCGTCGACATTCCCATGCTGGATGCGCCGAACACGGTGGTGGCCGCCCCGACGAACAACAGCGACAGGCCCCACGTGGCCAATAAGGTGTCGACCATCCGTCCGTAGAGGAAGCGGATGACGAGCCGCTCGACCACGATGCCGGCAATGCCCGCGATCGCCCCGCCGGCCAGTACGCCCAGCCACAGCGGCGCGCCGGCGTTGGCGGACAGCACGCACGCGTATCCTCCCACCATCATGAATTCGCCGTGGGCCAGGTTAATGACCTTCATCATGCCGAATATCACCGCCAGCCCCAGACTGATCAGCAACATCAGGGAGATCGAAAATACGACTAGGTAAAGACCGGTGTATAGCGATGTCACGCGGCGCTCCTAAGCGGATGGTTGACGTCCGCCAGGGCCGTCGGCGTAGCCGCGGCCCTGGCGGTCCGGGCACCTAGAGCTTGGGCTCGTATTGCCTGGTGTCGTCGGGGTTGCGCCTCAGGTCGCATACCGCTTGCGTATCGGTGGGCTGGCGCTGGGGGAACGACTTGATCACGTCGAAACCCTTGTCCTTGTTGCCGATGGCGATATGGATATCCATGACGACGTGATTGGACTGCTCATCGATGGAGTACAGCCCGCCGGGGCCGTCGTACCGGGTTCCGGGCAATGCGGCGATGACCTTGTCCGGCTCCACGCTGCCGGCGCGCCGGACGGCCTCGGCCCACAGCATCATGCCGCGGTAGCCGTACTCCCCATACTCGCCGATGTAATCGGATTCCCCGGTGAAGTCCGCGAAACGCTTGACGAATGTCCTGGCCGCGTCGGTGGGCAGCGTGTCGATGAAGGACGCGGCGATGATGGTGCCGTCATTCTCCTGCGCGCTGAGCATGGCGTTCTCCCTGGCGGCGCCGTACACCGTGCCGATCAGCGTCATGTTCTTCTTGCCTATGGTCGATTCGAACTGGCGGTAGAAGCTCATATGGGCATCGCCGACCAGGGCGGACCATACCGCGTCGGGCTTGGCGGCCTGGATGCGGCTGAGCGCGGGCGCGAAGTTCGTCACGTCCAGGGGAAAGAACTCGACGGCCACGTCCTTGCCGCCCTTTTCCCGGATGAACTTCTGCAGCCATTTACTGGTGATCTGGCCGTAGTTGTAGTCGGCCGCCAGGATGTAGTGCGTCTTGGCGTTGCGCTCTTTGATCACGTAGTCGACCAGCGGGTCCAGTTCCTGCCCCGGCACCATGCCGGGACACACGTGACGGCGATCGCACACGCCGCCTTCGTACAAGGCGTTGTAGAAGTACAGCCCTTTGAAGCGCTGCACGATCGGCCTGACCACTTCGCGCGCGGAACTGGCGACCGCGCCGTGGATGACGTCGGCCTTGTCGCGGACGAACGCCTGGGTCGCGTATTGCGAATAGAGCCGGTTGCTGGACTGCGTGTCGTAGAAGTTGACCTCCACTTTCCGGCCCAGCAGGCCGCCCGATGCATTGATCTCGTCGGCCGCCATGGCGACCGCCTTGATCTGCTTCAGGCAGTAGTTGTTCAAGACGCCGGTCTTGTCGAGCAGGTTGGCCACCTTGATCGGCTTGGACGAATCGATTTGCGCCTGCGCGAGCAGATCGAAGCTGCTGGCGTAGGCCAGCACGCCGGCCGCGGTTCTGATGAAACCCCGTCTATTGAGAGACATGGACGCTCCTTCGTTGAATTGCCCCCGCCGGCGTCTCCCGCCGGCGGCGATCCTGCGGCTGCGCGCGGCCCCGATGCGGACGCGCGCCGGCTCGGTCAAGCATCGGCCAGATCGGGATGCCTGCGATGCCAATCCGTCATTTGCTGATACGCATGCGCGGCGCGCACGATCAGGTCTTCACGAAAATCGGCGCCCACGAACTGGAAGCCGATCGGCGTTCCGGCTCCGTCGAGAAAGCCGCCGGGCAAGGTGATGGTGGGCACGCCCGCCATGTCCAACGGCGCCGTGTAGCGCATCATGGCGAACCAGATGTCCACATAGGCCTGGCCGGTAACGTGCATTTGCGCCACCGTCGGCGAGGCGATCGGCGTGGTAGGAATCAAGAGCACGTCCACCGTTTGCATCAGGGCCCGCATCCTGCCCGTGTAGGCGGCTCGCTGCAGCAGGACTTTCTGGTAGTCGATGCCGCTCTGGGCCATGCCCATCTCGATCAGGTTGGCCAATGCCGGCCCGTAGGAGCCCTTGTGCTGCGCATACGTTTCTTCATGCGCCACGGCCGCTTCGATGCTGCACAGGTTGAACCAGTTGCGCTGCACGTCGGTCGAATCGGGCGCCTTGACCTCGACGATTTCCGCGCCCAGTTTCGCCATTACGGCAACGGCCTCGTCCATCATCTTGCGCGTCGGCGCATCGACATCGTCATGGTTCCACCGAGAATCGACGCCGACGCGCAGCCCCTTCACGCCTCGTTCCATCTCGCTCAGATAGTCGGGAACCGGCAACTGACTGGCCGTCGGATCGTTCTCGTCGGCGCCCGCGATAACCTGGAGCATCGCGGCCGAATCCTCCGCGCTGCGCGTCATCGGCCCCAGGTGATCGAGCGATGCGGCCAGCTCGAACGCGCCATAGCGGCTGACGCGTCCCCAGGTCGGCTTGATGCCGGACAGTCCGCAAGCCGCGGAGGGGAAACGGATCGAGCCGCCGGTATCGGTGCCGATCGCGCCGTAGCAAAGGCCGGCAGCCGGCGCCACGCCCGATCCGCTGGACGACACGCCGGTCCAGTGCGCGGGATTCCAGGGATTGATGGGCGGATCGATGTCCGGATGATGGTCCGTGAGCGCGCCCTCGGTCAGCTGGACCTTGCCCAGCAGGACCGCGCCGGACTCCCGCAGGCGCTTCACCACCGTGCCGTCCTCCCGGGATTGAAACTCCCGGTATACCGTCGTTCCGAACGCCGTCGGTGCATCGGCGGTCCAGCACAGGTCTTTCACGGCGACGGGAACCCCATGCAGGGGGCCGCGCACCTGGCCCTGGGCGATCTCCCGGTCCGCCTGGCGGGCGGCCGCCATCGCGCCGTCCTTCATCAGCAGAACGTAGCTCTTGAGACGGCCGTCCAATCTGTCGATGCGTTCGAACTGCCGTTCGGTGACGGTTTCGGAAGAGACCTCGCCGGATTGAATGGCCTTGCCGATTTCGCGCAGTCCCAGGTAATGCAGATCGTCGTGATTCATTCCGTCCTCCTTGACGTCAACCGACAGAAACCGCCAGACGCCATCGTCTTGCGCGGCTTGGAATAGCCTGATGCGTGCCTGGAAGCAGATTACGGCGCGCGCCGAACGGTTTCTTGTTCGTGACCGCCAGCCGATTTGACTCTGACAGCCACGCGCGCAGCGCGGGAGCGGGAGGAAAAAAAAACCCGCTGAACCCTGGCCGGGCTTCAGCGGGCTGCCGGGCGGGCGCCGTTCAGCGCCTGGCTCTGCTCAGCAGGTCTTTCGGCGAATGGCCATAGCAGAGTTTGAAAATCCGGCTGAAATGCGAAACGTCGTTGAATCCATTGCGGAACGCCGCCTCGGTCACCTGGCGCGCCCTGCCCTCCTTCAGCGAACAATAGGCGGATTCAAGCCGCCGCTGCCAGACCCAGCGCATGGGCGTGGTGCCGCTCTCGGCGAACATGCGGGTAAGTGTGCGCTCGGATACGCGCAAGGCAATGGCTATCCGGTCCACCGTGAGGTGGGGATCGTCCAGGTGGGACTCGACGTACTGCTTGGCGCTCCCAAGCAATCTCTCGCGTTCGCTGGCGGCCGAGTCGCTGCCGGCCATCTGCATCTGGATCGTCGCCGCCAGCAAGTCGAGCAAGGAGGCGGCAAATTGGGTTTGCACGCCGGCAGGCAGATCCTCGGAAAAGTTGATGTCGGCGGCGGACCGAATCGTGTGGAACAGCAGGCCGGTAATGGGCTTGTCCGGCATGAAGCGCATGGCCGTATAGCGTTCCGCCAGCGGGGCGCGATACAGCAATTGCTTGCGCGGAATACGCAGCAGCAAAACGGACTCGGGCGTCATATCGTAGGTGAACAGGCGCTCGGCGTCGTACAGGGCGATATCGCCATTGTTGATTTGCGTGGAACGGCCCGATTGCGACAGCTGGCCGGTTCCGGACTCCATCAGCGTCAACAGGAACGCTTCGTTCGCATCCCGGCGCACGTGCCTGGCCGCGCGCTGCCACACGTGGCGGGGAGAAGACATCCGCGATATCTCGATCTCGTCGATCGACTTGGCGGCGTACCTGCCGATGAAACTGCCTGAGCTGTCGATGGTGCTGTCGGCCTGCACGCAATGTTTGCAGACGACTTCGTTCCAGTACTCGGGCCGCTGGCGCTCACTCACCTTCTCGGTCGAATAGTTCAGCTTCATTTCCCCTCCGGCGGGGCCAGTGCCAGAGATTGACACGGATTTTGCGGAAATACGGCTTATCGGTCCTCTTGCTGCCTGCTGCTCCCTGCGTGCTGCCGGGCGGGGAGTTCGCCCCCGCTTTGTCCCGAAGATTCTGCCAAAAGGCAACTGCCTTTGAATTGGTATTTACCCGTTGCCCCATCGATCCCTCGGGCCGGCGCATCCGCGCTTGCGGAGGGGAGCGGATACGCCGCTGGATGCAGGCAGCGCCCATGAAAAAACCCGCCACGAGGGCGGGTTTTCCGGTGCGGACCGCTAGCGGATCAACGCTTGTCCATCGGGGGCACGTCGCGCGTGACCGAGCCGGTGAACAGCTGGCGGGGACGGCCGATCTTGTAGTCGGGATCCGACAGCATTTCGTTCCACTGGGCGATCCAGCCCACCGTGCGGGCCAGCGCGAAGATGGCCGTGAACAGCGAGGTCGGGATGCCGATGGCGCGCTGCACGATGCCCGAGTAGAAGTCCACGTTCGGGTACAGCTTGCGCTGCACGAAGTACGGATCTTCCAGGGCGATGCGTTCCAGTTCCATGGCCAGCTTGAACAGCGGGTCGTTTTCCAGGCCCAGGGCCGAGAGCACTTCCTTGCAGGTTTCCTGCATCAGCTTGGCGCGCGGGTCGTAGTTCTTGTAGACGCGGTGGCCAAAGCCCATCAGGCGCACGCCCGAGTTCTTGTCCTTGACCTTCTCCATGAACTCGCCGACCTTGGCGATGCCGCCGTTGGCTTGCAGGTCTTCCAGCATCTGCAGGCAAGCTTCGTTGGCGCCGCCGTGAGCCGGGCCCCACAGGCAAGCCACGCCGGCCGAGATGGCGGCGAAGGGGTTGGTACCCGACGAGCCGCACAGGCGCACGGTCGAGGTCGAGGCGTTCTGTTCGTGGTCGGCGTGCAGGATGAAGATGCGGTCCAGCGCGCGCTCGACGACTTCATTCACCTTGTACTCTTCGCACGGCGTGGCGAACATCATGCGCAGGAAGTTGCCCGTGTAGGACAGGTTGTTCTGCGGATAGATGAAGGGCTGGCCCTGCGAATACTTGTATGCCATCGCGACCAGCGTCGGCATCTTGGCGATCAGGCGGATGGCCGAGATGTGGCGGTGCTGCGGGTTCGTGATGTCGGTGGAGTCGTGGTAGAACGCGGACAGCGCGCCGACCAGGCCCGTCAGGACGGCCATCGGGTGCGCGTCGCGGCGGAAGCCGCGCAGGAAGAAATGCAGCTGCTCGTTCACCATCGTGTGATGGGTGACTTGCGAGTCGAAATCGGCCTTCTGGTCCTTGTTGGGCAGTTCGCCGTTCAGGATCAGGTAGCAGATGTCCATGAAATCGCAATTCACGGCCAGCTGCTCGATGGGGAAGCCGCGATACAGCAGTTCGCCCTTGTCGCCGTCGATGTACGTGATGCCCGATTCGCAGGCGGCGGTGGACATGAAGCCCGGGTCAAACGTGAACATGCCCGTCTGGCCGTAAAGCTTGCGGATGTCGATCACATCCGGACCGACCGTGCCCTTGTAGACAGGGAACTCAATGGGAGCGCTGCCATCCGAGAAGGATAGCGTGGCTTTTTTGTCAGACAGGTTCATGTTTTTTCCTCTCAATTAATCAGAGCGCGCGCATCTGGCCAATAATGCCGCGGAGCCTGGGCGTGTCCAGCTCGCCTTCGAGCTCCTTGCGGGCCAGCAGCAGATCGAGCAGGTCGTTGTCTCCCAATTCGAAAAGCTGCGTCAATGCGGCTACGTCATCATCGGTAAGCTCGGCCTCGTGGGCGTCCAGATACCGGGTGATGATCAAGTCGTTTTCGAGCAGACCGCGACGCGCCCGCCAACGCAGACGTGCCCGCTCTAGTTCAGTAAGCCTGCTCATCGTTACACCTTAATAAAAGCCCCCACGCCGCGCCCGCCATGCGGGCTTGCCGTCCCCCGGAGGGGAGGCTTGCCTTGGGGCGGCCCGGCGGCGAAACGCATCCGGGCCAGACCGTCTGGCGGGCTTGCTCCCCCCGGAAGGGCCAAACTCCGAGGGGGGCGGCGATAAAAAACCCGCTTGAAACTAGACCGTGCGGCGAACCAACAGTTCCTTGATCTTGCCGATCGCCTTGGTCGGGTTCAGGCCCTTGGGACAGACGTCGACGCAGTTCATGATGGTGTGGCAGCGGAACAGGCGGTACGGATCGTCCAGGTTGTCCAGGCGCGAGCCCGTGGCTTCGTCGCGGCTGTCGGCGATGAAGCGGTAGGCTTGCAGCAGGCCGGCCGGGCCGACGAACTTGTCCGGATTCCACCAGAACGACGGGCAGGAAGTGGAACAGCACGCGCACAGGATGCACTCGTACAGGCCGTCCAGCTCTTCGCGCGCCTCGGGCGACTGCAGGCGCTCTTTTTCGGGCGGCGGCGTGTCGTTGATGAGGTACGGGCGGATCGAGTGGTACTGGTTGAAGAAGTGCGTCATGTCCACGATCAGGTCGCGGATCACCGGCAGGCCGGGCAGCGGACGCAGGACGATGGGTTCCTTCAGCTCGCGCAGGTTCGTCGTGCAGGCCAGGCCGTTCTTGCCGTTGATGTTCATGGCGTCCGAGCCGCACACGCCTTCACGGCACGAGCGGCGCAGGGCCAGGCTGTCATCCACGTCGTTCTTGATGCGCACCAGCGCATCGAGCAGCATCTTGTCGGTGGGCTGGAGTTCGACTTCCAGCTTCTGCATGTAGGGACGCTCGTCCTTGTCCGGATCGTAGCGGTAGATTTCGAACTTGACGATTCTCTTGGTGCTCATAGTAGGCTCTATCCGGACTTAGAAGGTACGCGCCTTGGGCGGGAAGGACTCGACCGTCAGCGGTTTCATCTGCACGGGCTTGTAATCCAGGCGGCTGCCCTCGGAGTACCACAGCGTGTGCTTCAGCCAGTTCTCGTCGTCGCGGTTCGGGTGGTCGTTCAGCGCATGGGCGCCACGGCTTTCCGTGCGGTTGGCGGCCGACTTGATGGTGGCGCGGGCCACTTCGGTCATGTTGGCCAGTTCCAGCGCCTCGACGCGCGCGGTGTTGAACACCTTGGACTTGTCCTTGAAGTAGATGTTGTCGGCTTGCTTGGCCAGGTCTTCGATCTGCTCCACGCCCTCGTTCAGCAGGTCCAGCGTGCGGAACACGCCGCAGTGGCGCTGCATCGAGAAGCGGATGGCATTGCCGATGTCCTGCGTCTTTTCGCCGGAGGTGCGCGACTCCAGCTTGTTCACGCGGTCCAGCGAGAATTCGACGGCTTGCTGCGGCACGGGCTGGTGCGCGTGCTGGCGTTCCGGATGCGAATTCACGATGTGGTTGCCGGTGGCGCGGCCGAACACGATCAGGTCCAGCAGCGAGTTCGTGCCCAGGCGGTTGGCGCCGTGCACCGACACCGCGGCGCATTCGCCGATGGCGTACAGGCCGTTGACGACCTTGTTCTCGCCGTTTTCGCGCGTCAGCACCTGGCCGTGGTAGTTGGCCGGGATGCCGCCCATCTGGTAGTGGATGGTCGGGACGACGGGGATCGGCTCCTTGATCGGGTCCACGTTGCCGAACTTGATGGCGATTTCGCGGATCGAGGGCAGGCGCTTGTTGATCACGTCGGCGCCCAGGTGGTCCAGCTTCAGGACCACATAGCTGCCGTCGGGGCCGCAGCCGCGGCCTTCCTTGATTTCCTGGTCCATCGAGCGGGACACGAAGTCGCGCGGCGCCAGGTCCTTCAGCGTGGGCGCATAGCGCTCCATGAAGCGCTCGCCATCCTTGTTCAGCAGGATGCCGCCTTCGCCGCGCACGCCTTCCGTGATCAGCACGCCGGCGCCGGCCACGCCGGTCGGGTGGAATTGCCAGAATTCCATGTCCTGCAGCGGGATGCCCGCGCGGGCGGCCATGCCCAGGCCGTCGCCGGTGTTGATGAAGGCGTTCGTGGAAGCGGCCCAGATACGGCCGGCGCCGCCGGTGGCCAGCACCGTGGTCTTGGCTTCCAGGATGTAGATTTCGCCCGTTTCCATTTCGAGGGCGGTCACGCCCACGACGTCGCCGGCTTCGTTGCGCAGCAGGTCCAGCGCCATCCATTCGACGAAGAACTGGGTGCGCGCGGCGACGTTGCGCTGGTAGAGGGTGTGCAGCAGCGCATGGCCGGTGCGGTCGGCAGCGGCACAGGCGCGCTGGACCGGCTTTTCACCGAAGTTGGCGGTGTGGCCGCCAAACGGACGCTGGTAGATGGTGCCGTCGGGGTTGCGGTCGAACGGCATGCCGAAGTGCTCGAGCTCGTACACGGCGTTCGGGGCTTCGCGGCACATGAATTCGATGGCGTCCTGGTCGCCCAGCCAGTCCGACCCCTTGACGGTGTCGTACATGTGCCAGTACCAGTTGTCTTCGCTCATGTTGCCCAGCGAGGCGCTCACGCCGCCTTGAGCGGCGACCGTGTGCGAACGCGTGGGGAACACCTTGGACAGCACTGCAACGGACAGGCCCGCTTGGGACAGTTGCAGCGAACAACGCATGCCGGCTCCACCGGCACCGACGACCACCACATCAAACTGGCGGCGCGGCAGGGATTTCAGGACAGAGACCACGGCTTAAATGCTCCAGAGGATTTGCGCGAAGTAAACGACCGAACCGACCAGCCAGAGGATCGTCAGCACTTGCAGCAGCAGGCGCACGCCCACCGACTTGACGTAGTCCATCCAGATGTCGCGCACGCCAATCCAGGCGTGCCAGGCCAGCGCAACGAATGCAAGGGTGGCCAGGATCTGGCCGACCGGAAGAACGCCCACGTAGAAATTGAACAGCGCGGTCCAGTGTTCGTACGTGAAAGCCGGCATCATCAGGATGCCGATCAGCAGCACCAGCGTGTACACGGCCATGATGACGGCGGTGACGCGCTGGATGATGAAGTCCATGACGCCGTAATGGGCGCCCACGACCAGACGCTTGGGTCCGTAGTTTTTGACGTCGGCCATTACAGCACTCCGAACAGTTTGAGGGCGAACACCAGGGTCAGCGCCAGGCTCACCCCGAAAACCACGCCGGCGCTCTTCTTCGCCGACAGCTTGTCGATGCCGAGGTGCAGGTCGAGCAGCAGGTAGCGGATGCCGGCACAGAAGTGGTGCAGGTAGCCCCAGATCAGGACCAGGAAGACAAGCTTGACGATCGGATTGCCGGCGTACGCGGCCACGGCGGCGAACGTCTGCGGCGCGGCCACGCTGGCCGCGAACAGCGGCAGGATGACCAAGGGAAGACAGAGGAACAGCAGCGCGCCGCTGACGCGGTGCAGGATGGACAGCTTGCCGGCCAGGGGCAGGCGGTAGCTGGCGAGTTGCGCAATGCCAATATTGCGAAACTGCGGACGTGGCTTGGCAGCGGTGTCGGACATGACGGCCTCGGTGTTTCGGAACTAGGGAATCGTGACGGCAAGAATGCCGTGGCCCTTTCGGGCAAGCACGGTATTTTCGCCCAGAGATAGGGTCGGTATCAAATCGTAGTCAAAAAGCTCATCAATTCAAACTATTGCGGTAATGGTATCGATCGGTCAAGTACAACCCCCGGCGAATTTCCATGGGGCGGTCACCGTAGGTGTAGGACACCCGATCCACCTGCAACAACGGCGTCCCGGCGGCAACATTAAGCAGCGGACAGACCTCGGCCGGCGCGACGACCGCGCGCAGCTTTTCGTCCGCGCGCACCATGCTCACGCCGAATTCGGATTCGAACAGACCGTAGAGGGGCGCCTTGTTGGCGGCCAGCAGCTCCAGGGTCAGTCCGCGGAAAATGGAACCGGGCAGCCAGATGTCGTCCACGACGGTGGGCACGTGCCCCAGGGACAGCAGGCGGCGGATCATCACGACGGTTTCGCCGGCCCGCAGGTCCAGGGCGCGCGCGATCTCGGCCGGGGCCCTCAGGCGGCGGCATTCCAGGATGCGGCTTTCCGCCCGGCCGGCCTCGCCCTCGTCATCGGGGGCCAGGCGCAGGAAGCGGTAGCGCACGCGCGCTTCGTGGTGGGTGGCGACAAAAGTGCCCTTGCCCTGGCGGCGCAACAGCATGTGCTCGGCCGCAAGCTCGTCGACCGCCTTGCGCACCGTGCCCTGGCTCACCTGGAAACGGGCGGCCAGATCGATTTCGCTGGGGATGAGCTCGCCCGGCTTCCATTCGCCGCGCTCCAGGCTTTGGACCAGCAGGTCCTTGATCTGGCGGTAGAGCGGACTGAAAGCGGCCCCCTCGCCCGAAGGACGGGCGGCGCGAGTGCGTAAGGAGGTTTCGGGCCGAGGCTCTGCCATGGATCTTCTTGGTTGTGTCATGTTTATCCGGAGAATGGGAGAGCGGCGCAAGGGCCACGAACCCATCCGCAATGCACCGCTGCCGCCGGCCTTCTGGCTTGATACAGGCGCGCGGCCAAACAAGGCTGCGGCGCATTCGAATAAACACACTATTGTGGCATATCGCGAGGGACGCTGTCCAACGTCTTATGTCTTATATAAGATAGAAGAGCAATTGACGCATACGTAAAATCGATCTAGGATTCACCGCTGCCCGGGCGCCGCGCGCCAGGCCGTGTGCGCGTCGATTTTCACGCCCCAACGATTACACTGATTGGTGAGATTTTTTTCTCGCCAAACCATTACGGAGAACGTCCATGTCCAAGCCTGCCTTGCGTGTCGCCGTCACCGGCGCCGCCGGCCAAATCGGTTACGCACTGCTATTCCGCATCGCCTCGGGCGAAATGCTGGGTAAAGATCAACCCGTCATCCTGCAACTGCTGGAAATCCCCGACGAGAAGGCGCAAAAGGCCCTGAAGGGCGTCATCATGGAACTGGATGACTGCGCTTTCCCGCTGCTGCAAGAAGTCACCGCCCACAGCGATCCCCGCACCGCCTTCAAGGATGCCGACGTGGCCCTGCTGGTTGGCGCCCGCCCGCGCGGCCCCGGCATGGAACGCAAGGACCTGCTGTCCGTCAACGCGCAGATCTTCACGGCCCAGGGCAAGGCCCTGAACGACGTGGCCAGCCGCAACGTCAAGGTCCTGGTCGTGGGCAACCCGGCCAACACCAATGCCTACATCGCCATGAAGTCGGCGCCGGACCTGCCCGCCAAGAACTTCACCGCCATGCTGCGCCTGGACCACAACCGCGCCCTGTCGCAACTGGCCGCCAAGTCGGGCAAGGCCGTGGCCGACATCGAGAAGCTGGTCGTGTGGGGCAACCACTCGCCCACGATGTACCCCGATTACCGTTTCGCCACCGTCGGCGGCGAATCGCTGTCCAAGCTGATCAACGACGACGCCTGGAACCGCGACACGTTCATCCCCACCGTGGGCAAGCGCGGCGCCGCCATCATCGAAGCCCGCGGCCTGTCCTCGGCCGCGTCGGCCGCCAACGCCGCCATCGACCACGTCCGTGACTGGGTCCTGGGCAGCAACGGCAAGTGGGTCACCATGGGCATCCCGTCCGACGGTTCCTACGGCATCCCCGAAGGCATCATCTACGGCGTGCCGGTCACGACCGAAAACGGCGAATACAAGCGCATCGAAGGCCTGGAAATCGACGCCTTCTCCCGCGAGCGCCTGGACTTCACGCTGAAGGAGCTCCTCGAAGAGCGCGACGGCGTCAAGGACCTGCTGAAGTAAGCAGCGCATGAATCAAGGATTGGGCCCGTTCGCGGGCCCAATTCCTAGGGGGCAGCCCCATTGCGTCCGCAACATAAACCTGTCTCTTTGCTCCCGCTCAAGGGAATGTCGCCAAGGGGACAGATTTATTTTCCGGGCCCGCGGTAAGGTCGGAATCAAGGGCGGGGCGTCCCGCCCCGGCCGACCGGCAGGCCGCCAGTCCGCAGTCCAGTCGTTTCATCCGGGGCTTACGAGAACACCCGGTCCAATATACGGAGACCACCCATGTCCAGACCCGAATCCGCCGGCGCCCTCTTCCGCCGCGCTCTCGCCGAAGAAAGCCCGCTGCAGATCATCGGCGCCATCAACGCCAACCACGCGCTGCTGGCCAAGCGCGCCGGCTATCGCGCCATCTACCTGTCCGGCGGCGGCGTCGCGGCCGGCTCGCTGGGCCTGCCCGACCTCGGCATAAACACGATGGACGACGTCCTGACCGACGTGCGCCGCATCACCGACGTGTGCGACGTGCCCCTGCTGGTGGACATCGACACCGGCTTCGGCCCGTCGGCGTTCAATATCGCCCGTACCGTCAAGAGCCTGATCAAGTTCGGCGCCGCCGCCTGCCACATCGAAGACCAGGTCGGCGCCAAGCGCTGCGGCCACCGCCCCGGCAAGGAAATCGTCTCGACCGAGGAAATGGCCGACCGCGTCAAGGCCGCGGCCGACGCCCGCACCGACAGCGACTTCTACCTGATCGCCCGCACCGACGCGATCGCCTCGCATGGCGTGGACGCCGCCATCGAACGCGCGCTGGCCTGCGTGGAAGCGGGCGCCGACGCCATCTTCGCGGAAGCCGCCTACGATCTGCCCACCTATGACCGCTTCGTCAAGGCCGTCAAGGTGCCGGTGCTGGCCAACATCACCGAGTTCGGCAAGACCCCGCTCTTCTCGGTCGAGGAGCTGAAGAGCGTCGGCGTGGGCATGGTGCTCTATCCCCTGTCCGCCTTCCGCGCCATGAACAAGGCCGCCGAAGCCGTCTACACGGCCATCCGCCGCGACGGCCACCAGAAGAACGTGGTGGACTTGATGCAGACGCGCGAAGAGCTGTACGACCGCATCGGCTACCACGAATTCGAATCGAAACTGGACGCGCTTTTCCAGAAAGGCAAGGCGTAACCGCGATAACCGGCGCCGCGCCCGGCGCCATGCATGCCATCCCATTGCAACGACCCCGCGAAAGGAAAGGAGTAGAGACATGAGCACGGCTCCCAAGAAGCAGGAAGCGAAAACGGACGCCAAGCCGGAAGAGAAAGCCGGCTTCAAGCCCAAGAAGTCGGTCGCGCTGTCCGGCGTCGTCGCCGGCAACACCGCGCTTTGCACGGTCGGCCGCAGCGGCAACGATCTGCACTACCGCGGCTACGACATCCTGGACATCGCCCACACCAGCGAGTTCGAGGAAATCGCCCACCTGCTCGTCCACGGCAAGCTGCCCAACAAGGCCGAACTGAAGGCCTACAAGGAAAAGCTGCGCAGCCTGCGCGGGCTGCCCGCCCAGCTGCAGGCCGCGCTGGAAGCCCTGCCCGCCGCCAGCCACCCCATGGACGTGATGCGCACCGCCGTCTCGGTCCTGGGCTGCGTCCTGCCTGAAAAGGACGACCACAACATCCCCGGCGCGCGCGACATTGCCGACCGCCTGATGGCCAACCTGGGCTCGGCGCTGCTGTACTGGTACCACTACAGCCACAACGGCCGCATCATCGACGTGCAGACCGACGACGACAGCATCGGCGGCCACTTCCTGCACCTGCTGCACGGCGAGAAGCCCAGCGAGGATTGGGTCAAGGCCATGCATATCTCGCTGAACCTGTACGCCGAGCACGAATTCAACGCGTCCACGTTCACGTCCCGCGTCATCGCCGGCACCGGCTCCGACATGTACTCCGCCATCACCGGCGCCATCGGCGCGCTGCGCGGCCCGAAGCACGGCGGCGCCAACGAAGTCGCCTTCGAGGTGCAGAAGCGCTACGAGACCCCCGACGAAGCCGAGGCCGACATCCGCCGCCGCGTGGAAGCCAAGGAAGTCGTCATCGGATTCGGCCACCCCGTCTACACGGTGTCCGATCCCCGTAACAAGGTCATCAAGGACGTGGCGAAAAAGCTGTCCAAGAAGGCCGGCAGCACCAAGATGTTCGACATCGCCGAACGCCTGGAAACCGTCATGTGGGACATCAAGAAAATGTTCCCCAACCTGGACTGGTTCTCGGCCGTCAGCTACCACATGATGGGCGTGCCCACCGCCATGTTCACCCCGCTGTTCGTCATCGCGCGCACGGCGGGCTGGTCCGCCCACATCATCGAGCAGCGCGTCGATAACAAGATCATCCGTCCCACCGCCAACTACGTGGGTCCGGAAGACCAGAAGTTCGTGCCGATCGAAAAGCGTAAGTAAGGCGACCCATGGGCCCGCGCATCCCACGAGCAGCGCAGCGCGGGCCCCGGGCCTCCTGTACTCACTCAGGAGAGGTTCCGACATGTCTGCCCCGATATCCAACGTCCGTCCCGATCCCGACCAGGTCCTGGTCGACATCGCCGACTACGTACTGAACCATGAGATCCAGAGCGGCACGGCCTACGAGACGGCCCGCAACTGCCTGATCGACACCCTGGGCTGCGGCCTGGAAGCGCTTGAATACCCCGCGTGCAGGAAACTGCTCGGCCCGGTCGTGCCGGGCACGGTCGTGCCCCACGGCGCCAAGGTGCCGGGCACCCAGTTCCAGCTGGACCCCGTCCAGGCCGCGTTCAACATCGGCGCGATGATCCGCTGGCTGGATTTCAACGACACCTGGCTGGCCGCCGAATGGGGCCACCCGTCAGACAATCTCGGCGGCGTCCTGGCCACCGCAGACTGGCTGTCGCGCACCGCGGTCGCGGCCGGAAAACCGCCCCTCCTGATGCGCGACGTGCTGACCGGCATGATCAAGGCGCACGAAATCCAGGGCTGCATCGCGCTGGAAAACTCCTTCAATAAGGTGGGGCTGGACCACGTGGTCCTGGTCAAGGTGGCGTCCACCGCCGTCGTCGCGCAGATGCTGGGCCTGAATCGCGAGGAAGTCATCAACGCCGTCTCCCTCGCCTGGGTCGACGGCCAGAGCCTGCGCACCTACCGCCACGCCCCCAATACCGGCAGCCGCAAGAGCTGGGCCGCCGGCGACGCCACCAGCCGCGCCGTGCGCCTGGCGCTGATCGCGCGGACCGGCGAGATGGGCTATCCCTCGGTGCTGACGGCCAAGACCTGGGGCTTCTACGACGTGCTGTTCAAGGGCCAGCCGTTCCGGTTCCAGCGCCCCTACGGCAGCTACGTGATGGAAAACGTGCTGTTCAAGATCTCCTTCCCAGCCGAATTCCACGCGCAGACCGCCGTCGAGTGCGCCATGGACATCCACCGGCAGCTGCAGGCCGCCGGCAAGCGCCCGGAAGACATCGCGAAGATCACGATCCGCACCCACGAAGCGTGCATCCGCATCATCGACAAGAAAGGCCCGCTCGACAATCCCGCCGACCGCGACCACTGCATCCAGTACATGGTGGCCGTGCCGCTGCTGTTCGGACGCCTGACCGCGGCCGACTACGAAGACGCGGTCGCCCGGGATCCGCGCATCGACGCGCTGCGCGATCGGATCGTCTGCGTGGAGGACCCGGCCTATACCCGGGACTACCACGATCCCGACAAGCGTTCGATCGCCAACGCGCTGACGGTGGAATTCAGTGACGGCACGCGCCTGGACGAAGTCGTCTGCGAATATCCCATCGGCCACAAGCGCCGCCGCGCCGAAGGCATTCCGCTGCTGGAAGCCAAGTTCCGCACCAACCTGGCCCGCATGTTCCCGGCCAGGCAACAGCACCGCATCCTGGAGGCGTCCCTCGACCAGGAAACCCTGGAAGCCATGCCGGTGCACGAGTACGTGGATCTCTACTCGATCTGAGTTCGGCCGCGGCGGTCCGGGGGCCGGTTGCGGCCCTCGCCTTGTCGCGGGCCGCAACCGTCGCGCGGCTTACAATGCGGCTTTCCTCGGACGGATCGCGCCATGGCCATGCTTTGGGTCAAGACCTTTCATATAGTCTTCATCGCCTCCTGGTTTGCCGGCTTGTTCTACCTGCCGCGCATCTATGTGAACCTGGCGCAGCAATCGGATCCCTCGGTTCAGGCCACGCTGCTGGGCATGGCCCGCCGGCTGTACCGTTTCACCACCATCCTGGCCGTGGCCGCCGTGCTGCTCGGCGCATGGCTCTACCTGGGCTACGGCATCGGCATGGGCCCAGGAAACGGCTGGATGCACGCCAAGCTCTTTTTCGTCGTGCTCGTGATCGGCTACCATCACGCCTGTGGCTCGATGCTGCGCAAATTCGAACAGGGCAAGAACGCCCGTTCGCACAAGTTCTATCGCTGGTTCAACGAAGTTCCCGTCTTGCTGCTCTTGGTGGTGGTGGCGCTGGTCGTCGTCAAACCCTTCTGATACCCCCTACCTTTGCACATTCGCCAGGATTCGTATGTCCTCTGATGAACAGGACCGCCCGCGCAAGACGCTGACAATCAAGAAAACGGCGCGCGACGCCCATGCCGAGAGCGCGCCCAAGCGCGTGCGCTCCGGCGCCCGCGCCCGCCTGGTCGCGCAGCAGGAGCGCACCAAGGACAACATCGAACGCCAGAAGGATCCCGAAGGCTACCAGCGGCGCCAGCAGGAATCCGCGCGCGGCCGCAAGCCCGCGGCCGCCGGCGGGCGCGGCCCCGTGAACCGGGGGCAGGATGCCCGCAGCTCCGCAAGCCGCGGCGACGGCCCGCGCCGCGAGACCGCTCCGGGTTCGCGCTCCGGCCGCGCGCCGCAACGCGCGCCGCGCCTGGACGACCAATACATCGCACCGGCCACGCCGGCCGGACGTTTCTACGATCCCTTCGAAGACGACGGCCCCGCGCCCGCCTTCGCGCCCGAGCCCGATTACGAAGACTCCGCTGCGGAACCCTTCTCCCGGCCCGAGCCCCATGTCGAGATCCGCAGCCGCCGCCCCCGCGAACCGCGGCAGGCCGAAACGTTCAAGGTGTTCGCGCCCTGTCCCCAAGGCCTGGAAGAAGCCCTGACCGCGGAAATGCAGGCCCTGGGATACGACGACGCGCAGGCCGGCCGTGCGGGCTGCTCCTTTACCGCCGATTGGTCGGGCGTGCAGCGCGCCAACCTCTACTCGCGTCTGGCGACGCGCATCCTGGTGCAGGTCGCGCATGCCGAGATCTCGCACGAAGACGACATCCTGGACCTCGCCCGCGACACCCCCTGGGAACGCTGGTTCGGCGCCGAGCAGACGCTGCGCGTGGACACCTCGGCGATCAAGAGCCCGGTGCAGAGCCTGCAATACTGCAATCTGCGCGCCAAGGACGGTATCTGCGACCGCCTGCGCGAACGGGAAGGCGAGCGCCCCAGCATCGACACGGTCCGCCCGGACGCGCGGGTGCACCTGTTCCTGACCGGGCACACCGCCACGCTCTATCTGGACACCTCCGGCGAATCCCTGTTCAAGCGCGGCTGGCGCCTGGACAAGGGCGAGGCTCCGCTGCGCGAGAACCTGGCAGCCGGCATGCTGGCGCTGGCGGGCTGGGATCCGGCCGCACCGCTGCTGGACCCCTTCTGCGGCTCGGGCACCATCCTCATCGAGGGCGCCTGGATCGCCCTGGGCGTGCCGCCGGGCATCTCGCGCCCCTTCGGCTTCGAGCGCCTGCGCGGCCATGACGCCTACCGCTGGCGCGACCTGAAGGACGATGCCCGCTCGCGCATCCTGCCCCAGCTGGACGCGCCGCTGGTCGGCTACGACCTGGACCCGCAAGCCATCGAATTCGCCCGCAACAATGCCGAGCGCGCCTGGCTGACCGCGGATTCGATCCGGTTCGAGGTGGGCGACGCCCGCCAGATCTCCGCGCCCGCCGACCATGGCTGGATCGTCACCAACCCGCCCTATGGCGAGCGCATGGGGACGGAACAGGATCCGGACCTCTGGCGCGATTGGGCGGCCTGCCTGAAGCGCAATTTCGCCGGCTGGCAACTGCACGCCATCACCAGCGACCTGACGTTGCCCAACCAGATGCGCCTGAAACCCAAGCGCCGCGTGCCGCTGCACAACGGCTCGCTGGACTGCCGCCTGTTCGGTTTCGAACTGGTCGCGGCCGGCTACCGCGATGCCTGACCTCTTGTGCGGCGCGTTGTAAAAGCGCCGCAACATGGTGCGCATATCTTTGCTTATGGTGCCTCGCTGCGCGGTTTTGGGGCATCATCGAACCAAGGTGTTGCCAATATGCACCGGCCCCTTGCACACGTTCAGGGTTAACCCTATAATTCGGGTTATCCCTAGTAGCTAAACAACTGTGCAAGCCCGTGGAGGCTATTGTGATCAACCCGAACAACACCATCCGCCTGACCGACGAACTCGAGCGCCAACTGATGCTCCAGGCGATTGAAGAACAATTCCGTCCGCACCCGGTGCGGGCGCTGGCCGCCGGGCTGCGCAAGCTGGCCCACGGCATCAAGGCCCTGGCCGGCAAGACGAGCGCCAAGAACGCGCACTCCGCTGCCTAAGCTGGACGCCCCAGGCCCCTGGGCCTGAAAAGTTTTCCCCTTGGGGGCTGCATAGCCCCTTTTATAGACCCGCCCTCACCGGCGGGTTTTTTTTGCCCCCACGCTGCGCAAGCGTCGCTTGCTTGCTGCCCCCCAAGGGGGCTGGCCCGCCTTGGGGCGGCCCGGCGGCGGCGCGGCTATTTCTGCCACGACTGTTTTAAACAGACGTTCTAATGAAGCGTGCGTGCCGCGCGCTTCACATTCCTGGCGGGGGCGCCGGTATTCGCGGGCATAATACGCGTCCATGACCGACGCCCATCTCGACCAGACCCCCAATCGGCTACGCCGATTCGCCTGCATGATGTATGAAGCCGTGCTGCTGTTCGGCGTGGTTTTCCTTGCGGGCTACCTGATGGATACCCTCACCCAGAGCAGGAACGCGCTGGATCTGCGCTCGGCCCGGCAAGCATGGCTGTTCGTCGCGATCGGAGCGTACTTCGTGCTCTGCTGGCGCCGCCGCGGCCAGACGCTGCCCATGAAGACCTGGAACATCCGGCTGGTGGACCGCGACGGCAACACCCCGTCCACCCCGCGCCTCATCCTGCGCTACATCCTGGCCTGGCCGCTGGTCCTGGCCGGCGCGGCTCTGGTGTGGGCCGCCGCCAGCGCCACCGGCTGGGCATCGGTGGACATGTTCATCGTGGCCGCGCCCTTCGCGATCTTCATCTGGTCCTGGTTCGATCCTGACGGGCAGTTCCTGCACGACCGCCTCCTGGGCACGCGGCTGCGCAACGCGCCGCAGCGCAAGAAAACCTGACGCTCCCAGGGCGCCCGGCCGCCCGTCAAATACATTCTGAGACAAACGGCAACATCGAGCGGCGAATTCACCGCTTGCTTTCAGAAAGTTGAAAGTCGACCGCAAAGACAATGAGGCCCCTTTTTCCTACGCCTCAGAATGATCATGCGCGCTTTCCTTACCCGTCTTGCGCTGGCCGCCGCCAGCGCCCTGCTCCTGCTGCCCGTCGGCGCATCCGCGCAGAACGCCGCCGCCCAGCAGGAAATCGAAGCGGCCACGAAAGCCGCCTACGCCGCCGCGCAGGAAGGGCCGTCCGACGTCAAGCTGGGCGACCAGGCAGTGGTGCATCTGCCGGCGTCCATGTTCTTCGTGCCGCGCCTCCAGGCGGACCGCCTCATGGCGGCGCACGGCAATGGCAAGGATCCCTCGCTGCTGGGCCTGGTGATGCCCAAGAGCGACGACGACGATTGGGTCATTACCGTCAATTTCGACAAGGCCGGCTACATCAAGGATGACGACGCCAAGAACTGGAACGTCAGCGAATTGCTGGACAGCCTGCGCGAAGGCACGGAACAGTCCAACGAGGAACGCAAGAAACTCGGCTTTCCCGAACTGGTCATGGACGGCTGGGTGGAAGCGCCGAAGTACGACAGCAATACGCAGCGCCTGGTGTGGTCGGTCGCCGTCAAGCACAAGGGCGAAGACGCCAACGGCAACCCCACGGTCAACTACAACACCTACGCGCTGGGCCGCGACGGCTACATCACGCTGGATCTGATCACGCAGAAAAATCTGGTGCCCAAGGACAAGACCGCCGTGCTGACGCTGCTGGACAATCTGAATTATGTGGAAGGCAAGCGCTACGCCGACTTCAATTCGTCGACCGACAAGGTGGCCGAATACGGGCTGGCGGCGCTGGTGGCCGGCGTGGCGGCCAAGAAACTGGGCCTGTTCGCCGTGATCGCCGCCTTCCTGGCGAAGTTCGCCAAGGTCGGCATCCTGGCCGCGGCGGCCCTGGGCGGCGGTCTGTGGAAGCGTCTGCGCGCCAAGAAGGCCGGCCAGCAGCAACCCTGACCGCCGGGCCATGAAACTGCTTCTGCTGCTGTTTTCCGGCTTCAAGTACCTGAAGTTCGGCAAGCTGCTGGCCACCGGCGGCACCATGCTGCTGTCGGTGGCGGCCTATGCCTTCATCTTCGGCTGGCGCTATGCCGCCGGTTTCGTGCTGCTGTTGCTGGTGCATGAAATGGGCCACTACATTGCGGCGCGCCAGCGCGGGCTGGACGTGGGCGCACCCGTCTTCATCCCCTTCGTCGGCGCCTGGATCCAGTTGAAGAAGATGCCGCACGACGCGGACACCGAAGCCTATGTGGGCCTGGGCGGCCCGTTCGCCGGCACGGTGGCCTCCCTGGCCTGCTACTTCGCCGCGCGCGAGACGGGCAGCGATCTGCTGCTGGCGCTGTCCTACGCCGGCTTTTTCATCAACCTGTTCAACCTGATCCCGCTGTCGCCGTTCGATGGCGGCCGCATCACGGCGGTGCTGTCTCCGCGCATCTGGCTGGCCGGCGTGCCCATTCTCGTCGCCCTGTTCTTCTGGCGCCCCAGCCCCATCCTGATCCTGGTGGCGGTGCTGGCCTTTCCCAACGTGGTGCGCGCCTTCCGTTACGATCCGTCGCTGCCCGAGAACCAGGCCTATTACGGCACCTCGCTGGAAAGCAAGGTGACCTATACCTGCGCCTACCTGGCGCTGGTCTGCATCCTGGCCGTCATGGCGCACGACGTGCACGACATGCTGGCGGCCGTGCGCCGCTGAGCGGGCGCGGCCCGCCGTCACAACAGCGTCACCCTGTCTTCACATTCCGGTCATCGCCGAGTGGTTTCATTCCCAGGAATGACCACAGCCCTTGGGGAAGCGACCGTGAACGAAATCCACCCTGCGCACTGGCGCGCCCTCTGGATTTCCGATATTCACCTGGGCACCGCCGGGTGCAAAGCGGAATTCCTGCTCGACTTCCTGGACCACAACGATTCGGACACCCTGTACCTGGTGGGGGACATCGTCGACGGCTGGCAATTGCGCAAGCACTGGCACTGGCCCCGCGCCCACAATGACGTCATCCAGCGCATCCTGCGCAAGGCGCGCAACGGCACCCGGGTCGTGTTCATTCCCGGCAACCATGACGAGTTCGCGCGGGAATTCGCCGGCTACGCCTTCGGCGACATCGAAATCCTCGACGAGGACGTGCACGTCACCGCCAAGGGCCTGCGCCTGCTGGTGCTGCATGGAGACCAGTTCGACGGCGTGATCCAGCACAGCCGCTGGCTGGCTCACCTGGGCGATGGCCTCTACCAACTGGCGCTGTGGATCAACCACCATTTCAACCGGCTGCGCCACCGCCTGGGGCTCCATTACTGGTCCCTGTCACAATACCTCAAACACAAGGTCAAGAACGCCGTATCCTTCATCACCGACTTCGAAGAAGCGCTGGCGGGCGAAGCGCGGCGCCGCGGCCTGGACGGCGTGGTCTGCGGCCACATCCACAAGGCCGAACTGCGGGACGTGGGCGGGATCCTGTACTGCAACGACGGCGACTGGGTGGAAAGCCTGTCGGCGCTGGGCGAAACCCACGACGGGCAGCTCCAGTTGCTGGACTGGGCGGCCATCCAGGCCGAGCGCCGGGCCGAGCCCGCGCCCCGTCCGCCCCGCTCCCTGACCTTGCCCGCCCTGCCTTCCGCACTGCGCCGCCAAGGCAAACACCCGTGATAACCCGTATGCGTCCCCGTTACGCAACGGGGATGTTGCAGTTCACGGCCCTCTAGGTCATGCTTGCATCTGGGGCAACGGGCGATCTGACCCGTTCACGCTGCAACATGCTCACAACATAGGGCCATGAACGACCAATATCAGGCGCTCTACCAAACATTCCGCTGGCTGGTACCCACCCAGTTCAACATCGCGGAAGCGTGCTGCCACCGCTGGGCATCCAGCAGTCCGGATGCGCGGCGCATCGCCATCTACTACGAAGACGAATCCGGCAACCGCGAGGTCTGGACCTATGCCCGTCTGGCGGAAGCGGCCAACCAGTTGGCGAACGGCCTGATCAAAATGGGCGTGGGCCGCGGCGACCGGGTAGGTGTGGTTTTGGGACAACGTCCGGAAACGGTCGTCGCCCACATGGCCATCTACAGCGTGGGCGCCGTGGTGCTGCCGCTGTCGGCCCTGTTCGGCCCGGAAGCCCTGGAAAGCCGCTTGCGGGACGCCGAGGCCCGGGTCGCGATCGTGGACTACGCCTCCAGCGCCAACCTGCTGTCCATCAGCGACGACTGCCCCGCCCTGCAGCAGATCATCGGCATCGGCTTCGCGGACGAGCGCGTGCTGCCCTGGCGCAGCCTGCTGGCCCGCCAGCCCAGCGAATTCAAGGCCGTGCAGACCCGCTCCTCGGATCCGGCCATCCTGCTCTACACCTCCGGCACCACCGGCGCGCCCAAGGGCGCCCTGCTGCCGCACAGCGTGCTGATCGGCAACCTGCCGGGCTTCGTGGCCTCGCAGGACTGGTTTCCCAAGCCCGGGGACGTATTCTGGTCGCCCGCCGACTGGGCCTGGACGGGCGGCATGATGGACGCCCTGCTGCCCACGCTGTACTTCGGGCACGCCATCGTCGGCACGCGCGGCCGCTTTTCCGTCGAGCGCGCATTCGAGCTCATGGAGCGCTACCAGGTCACCAACACGTTCCTGTTCCCCACCGCGCTGAAGATGATGATGAAGTCGGTGCCGGACCCGCGCAACCGCTACCAGCTTGCGCTGCGCGCTCTCATGAGCGCGGGCGAAAGCGTGGGCGAAAGCGTGTTCGACTGGTGCCGGTCCGCGCTGGGCGTGACGCCCAACGAAATGTTCGGCCAGACCGAAATGAACTACGTGGTGGGCAACAGCCAGAAGCGCTGGCCCGCCAAGCCCGGCAGCATGGGCCGCCCCTACCCGGGCCACAACGTCGCCGTGCTGGACGACGACGGCAATCCGGTGCCTCCCGGCGGCACGGGCGAAATCGCCGTCAACCGGCTCGATATCCATGGCTATCCCGATCCCGTCATGTTCCTGGGCTACTGGCGCAACGAAGCCGCCACGCAGGCCAAGTTCAAGGGCGACTGGTGCCTGACCGGCGACCTCGCGAAGGTGGATGCCGACGGCTACCTCTGGTATGCGGGCCGGGCGGACGACGTCTTCAAGTCGGCCGGCTACCGGATCGGCCCCGGAGAAATCGAAAGCTGCCTGATCGGCCACCCCGCCGTGGCCAATGCCGCGGTCGTACCCAAGCCGGACGCCGAACGCGGCGCCCTGGTCAAGGCCTACGTAGTACTGACCCCGGAATTCGCGCAGCGCGACCGCAACGACATCATCGAGAACCTGCAGGAACACGTGCGCGAGCGCCTGGCCCCCTACGAGTACCCGAAGGAGATCGAATTCGTCGACGAGCTGCCCATGACGACCACCGGTAAAATCCAACGCCGCATCCTGCGCCAGCGAGAAGAAGACCTCGCTCGTATCCCCGCAGGCATTACAGACGCGCCCCGGGCCCCGGAGGCCTGACGCCGCAACCGGAGACCAAAGGCATGCCCATCTACCAGCTCGACGACCTGATTCCCCGCATCGATCCCTCGGCCTACGTGGCCGACAGCGCCGACATCATCGGCAACGTCACGCTGGAGGCCGGCGTCAGCATCTGGTCGAACGTGTCGATCCGGGGCGACAACGACGCCATCCAGATCCGCCAGGGCACCAATATCCAGGAAGGCAGCGTGCTGCACGTGGACGACGGCTGTCCCATGACCATCGGCCCCAATGTCACGGTGGGGCACCAGGCCATGCTGCACGGCTGCACCATCCACGAAGGCGCGCTGGTGGGCATGCAGGCCATCGTGCTGAACAACGCGGTGATCGGCCGCAATTGCCTGATCGGCGCCGGCGCCATCATTCCCGAAGACCGCGTCATTCCGGACAACTCCCTGGTCATCGGCATCGGCAAGGTCGTCCGCGAGCTCTCGGCCGACGAAATCGCCAACATGCACAAGAACACCGCCCATTACGTGGCGCGGGGCCAACACTACAAGACCGCCCTCAAGCGGATCGCCTGAACGCCCCCCGCGGCGCCTCCAACCCCTGCTGGCAGCAGGGGAATTCGGCCCGCCTGATCGGCTAACATTCCTCCATGACCGATCAGCTCAAGAAATACCTTACCGAAGACCGCAGCGTCCGCATCCAGGCCGTGCGCCTGGCCGCCACCTGGAAGGCCGTTCAGGCCAACCACGACTACCCGCCCGCCATCACCAACCTGCTGGGAGAGCTGGTGGCCGCGTCCACCCTGCTGGCCGCCAACATCAAGTTCGATGGCTCGCTGGTGCTGCAGATCCAGGGCGATGGCCCCATCGCCCTGCTGGTGGTGGAATGCCGCCACGATCTCAGCCTGCGCGCCACCGTCAAGATGCGCGAAGGGCACGCAGTGCCCTCCGATGGCGACATGCAAAGCCTGCTGAACCCCGGCGGCAACGGCCGTTTCATCGTGGTGCTGGACCCGCAGCGCAAGCTGCCCGGCCAGCAGGCCTACCAGGGCGTCGTGCCCCTGGAAGGCGATACCGTGGCCGAAGCGCTGCAGCACTACATGAAGGCCTCCGAACAGCTGGACACGCGGCTGTGGCTGGCCGCTGACGCCGAGCATGCGGCCGGCGTCCTCATCCAGCGCCTGCCGCACCATGGCGGCTCCGACGCGCCCGTGCTCACCGAGCAGGACGCCGCTGAAACCTGGGAGCGCATCTGCGCGCTGGCCGGCACCCTCAAGCGCGACGAGCTGCTGGCGACCGAGATCGATACGCTGGCCCATCGCCTGTTCTGGGAAGAAACGCTGGTGGCCTTCGATCCGCTCGACGTGCGCTGGTACTGCCCCTGCACCCGCGAGCGCGTGGCCAACATGCTGCGTTCGCTGGGCGAAGAAGAAGTCCAGGACATCCTGGCCGAACGCGGCGAAGTGGACGTCTCCTGCGACTTCTGCGGCAAACCGTACAAATTCGATTCGGTCGACTGCGCCGCCCTGTTCACGCCCAACGCGCCCCCCGCCGCGGACGCGCCTCCCACCGTGCACTGACGCGCCGGCGGCCCCGCCGCGACGTTTCCATCACACCGGATTGTCCTCATCGACAAGCGGTCATGCCCGCGCCACACTGCGCAGCCATGACCGCTTTTTTTCTTGCCCTGTGCCTGCGACCGCAACGCGGCGCCGCCGCCATCGAGTTCGCGGTGGCGGCGGCCGTCCTGCTGCTGCTGGGCTTGCTGGCGATCGAGGCCGCGCATTGGCAGGGCATGCGGCAGATGGCCCATCTGGCCCTGATGGAGGCGGCGCGCGCCGGCGCCACTGCCCACGGCGACCCGGCGCGCATGCGGGCGGCGTTCCTGCAAGCCCTGTTGCCGCGCGACGCCTCCCCTCAGGGCCAGGCGGACGCCCGGCGCCGCCAGGCGCATCGCTTCGCCAGGGTCGCCGCCCTTGCCGGAACGCATCCCTGGCGCATCGAAGTGCTGCTTCCCGACGAACGATCCTTCCGCGGCCACGCCCGGCCGGGCCTGCGCGTCGCCTCCGCCGCCGGCCTGCGCGCGATCGACAACGACTACCAGGATTTGCAGCACGCGCGCCAGCCGTCGGGCCCGGGCGGCCAGACCATCTTCCAGGCCAATACGCTGAAGCTGCGGCTGACCTATCTGCACCAGCCGCTGCTGCCGCCCTTGCGGGCCTTGCTGGCGGCGCTGGGGCGCGACGCCTCCAGCTACGCCGGGCATGCGCAGGCCCGGGGCCTGCTGCCCATCCGCGTCGAACTGGAAATGGAAATGCAATCGCACCCCGTCGAATGGGCGCGCAGGACCCCGCCCCCCGGTTTCGTTTATGGCGAGTGCCGCAGCGTGCGCTGCGGCTGATCGGAATGGAACGCGGTTGCGGGAACGCGGAGCCGGTCAGTGCCGGGCGTTCGCCGGATTGGCGGGCTTGTGCGCCGGAGCGGACGTCCGGGCGGCCGGCGCGCTGGCGCGCGCGGCGGTGGCAGGCTTGGCGGCGGGATTGGCCGCCAGCGAGGCGCCGCCCGCGGGCGGCGGCGTATTCTGCGGCAGGATGTGCACGAATACCTCGCCTTCGCGCATCATGCCCAGCTCGCCGCGGGCCCGTTCCTCGATGGCGCCGGTTCCGCCTTCGAGGTCGCGCACCTCGGCTTCGAGTGCTGCATTGCGCGCGCGCAGGCCTTCATTGGTCTCGCGCTGCTCCGCCACCTGGCGTTGCAGATCCCAGACCTTGAACCAGCCGCCCTTACCCAACCAGAGCGGGTATTGGATCAGGCCTAGCAGCACGAACAGCACCAGGAACAACAGGCGCATACGCGAGAACCCTCAGCAGTCGTGGCCCGGGCCGCAAGCCCGGGCCACGCTCGTCATCAACGCAGGTTGTAGAAAGCTTCCAGGCCGGGATACGACGCCACTTCAGCCAGTTCTTCCTCGATGCGCAGCAGCTGGTTGTACTTGGCCATGCGGTCCGAGCGGGACAGCGAACCCGTCTTGATCTGCATGGCATTGGTCGCCACGGCGATGTCGGCGATGGTGGAGTCCTCGGTTTCGCCCGAACGATGCGACACGACGGCGGTGTAGCCGGCGCGCTTGGCCATTTCGATGGCGGCGAAGGTTTCGGTCAGCGTGCCGATCTGGTTGATCTTGATGAGGATCGAGTTCGCGACGCCCTTCTGGATGCCTTCACGCAGGATCTTGGTGTTGGTGACGAACAGGTCGTCGCCCACCAGCTGCACCTTCTTGCCCAGTTGGTCGGTCAGCAGCTTCCAGCCTTCCCAGTCGTTTTCGGCCATGCCGTCTTCGATCGAGATGATCGGGTACTTGTCGCACCAGGTTGCCAGCAGGTTGGTGAATTCCTGCGAGGACAGCGAGATGCCGCCTTCGCCGGCCAGCGTGTACTTGCCGTCGCGGTAGAACTCGGAGCTGGCGCAATCCAGGCCCAGGGCGATCTGCGAACCCGGCTCGTAGCCGGCTTCGGTGATGGCCTTCAGGATCAGCTGGATGGCGGCTTCGTGGCTGGGCACGTTGGGCGCGAAACCGCCCTCGTCGCCCACGGCGGTGGACATGCCCTGGCCGTGGATCAGCTTCTTGAGCATGTGGAAGACTTCGGCGCCCCAGCGCAGGGCTTCGCGGAAGCTGCCCGCGCCCACCGGCAGGATCATCAGTTCCTGCAGGTCGAGCGTGTTGTTGGCGTGCGCGCCGCCGTTGATGACGTTCATCATCGGCACGGGCATGCTCATGGGGCCGCTGCCGCCGAAATAGCGGTACAGCGACAGGCCGGACTCGTCGGCGGCGGCGCGGGCCACGGCCATCGAGGCAGCCAGGATCGCGTTGGCGCCCAGGCGCTCCTTGGTGTCGGTGCCGTCCAGTTCGATCAGGGTGCGATCGACGAACGTCTGCTCCTGGGCGTCCAGGCCCATCAGGGCTTCCGAGATTTCCGTATTGAGGTTCTCGACGGCGCGCAGCACGCCCTTGCCCAGATAACGGCTCTTGTCGCCGTCGCGCAGTTCGATGGCTTCACGCGCGCCGGTGGAGGCGCCCGACGGCACGGCCGCGCGGCCCATTGCGCCGGACTCCAGCAGCACATCGCATTCCACGGTGGGGTTGCCGCGAGAATCCAGGATCTCGCGGCCGATGATATCGACAATTGCACTCATGACTTTACATTCCCTGAACGATAAACATATTCATGACGGCCGCGCCTTCGCGGGCATTGCGGGCGCGGCGGTACTGCCAGGAGTCGTAGAAGGCCTGGGCGGAGGCCATGGAGGGGAATTCCATGACGACGGTGCGGCCAGGCTTACGGCCCTCGAGGTGCTTGGACTCGCCGCCGCGCACCAGGATCTTCGCATCGTACGCCCGCATGGCGAGCGTGGACAGACGCTTGTAATCCTCGTACTGCGCGGGCTTGGTCACTGTGACGTCGGCGATGAGGTAAGCACTCATGGGGTTCCTTCAGGACAGTTGCGTTGGTTTCGGTGTGGCGCCGGATGCGGCGGCATCGCCAGTGTCGCGCAAAGGCGGCCGGCGACGCATATCCGTTGCTAATCGGTTGTATCCGAAAGAAGCGCCGCCGTACAGGGCGGCGCCGGGGCGGAGGCCCGCGATCCCGATGATCCGCACGCGGAACTCGAGACCGCAGGCGCCCATTACGCCTCCTGGCCGCGGCGAGCCTTCTGCTCGATGGCGGCGCGGATATAGCTGGAGAACAAGGGGTGTCCGTCACGCGGGGTGGACGTGAACTCCGGGTGGAACTGCACGCCCACGAACCACGGATGGTTGGGCAATTCCATCATTTCCGGCAGGTTCTCGGTCGGCGTGCGGGCGCTGATCACCATGCCGGCCTCTTCGAGGCGGGGCACGTAGACGTTGTTGACTTCGTAACGGTGACGATGGCGTTCATTCACTTCGTCGCCGTAGATGGCCTGCGCGCGGGTGCCGGGCTTGATCGGCACGCGCTGCGCGCCCTTGCGCATCGTGCCGCCCAGGTCCGAGGAGGTGTCGCGCTTTTCGACCTTGCCTTCGCGATCCATCCATTCGGTGATCAGGGCCACCACGGGATGCGGAGCGGACGGATCGAATTCCGTGCTGTTGGCGCCGCCCAGGCCGGCGACGTGGCGCGCGAATTCGATGACGGCCAGCTGCATGCCCAGGCAGATGCCCAGGTACGGAACGCCGTTCTCTCGGGCATAGCGGATGGCCGCGATCTTGCCTTCGGTGCCGCGCTTGCCGAAACCGCCGGGAACCAGGATGGCGTCCAGGTGCTTGAGCTGGTCGGTGCCGCGGGTTTCGATGTCTTCGGAATCGATGTACTCGATGTTGATCTTCGAGCGCGTATGGATACCGGCGTGGACCAGGGCTTCGGTCAGCGACTTGTACGACTCGGTCAGGTCGACGTACTTGCCGACCATGCCGATGGTGAGTTCGTGCTGGGGATGTTCCAGCGCTTCGACCAGGTTGTCCCACATGGACAGGTCGGCCGGCGGCGGGGTCAGGCCCAGGGCTTCGCAAACGATGTTGTCCACGCCCTGCTTGTGCAGCATGGCCGGGATCTTGTAGATCGAATCGGCGTCCCAGACGGAAACGACCGCGTCCAGGGGCACGTTGGAGAACATCGAGATCTTGGCGCGCTCGTCGTCCGGGATGCGGCGGTCCGCGCGGCACAGCAGCGCGTTCGGGTAGATGCCGATTTCCCGCAGTTTCTGCACCGAATGCTGCGTGGGCTTGGTCTTCAGTTCGCCAGCGGAGGCGATGAAGGGAACCAGGGTCAGGTGCACGAAGGCGGCATTGTTGCGGCCCATGCGCAGGCTCATCTGGCGCGCGGCTTCCAGGAAAGGCAGGGATTCGATGTCGCCCACCGTGCCGCCGATCTCGACGATGGCGACGTCCGTGTTGCCGTTCCAGGCGGCATCGGCGCCACGGGCGATGAAGTCCTGGATTTCGTTCGTGATGTGGGGAATGACCTGGACGGTCTTGCCCAGGTAGTCGCCGCGGCGCTCCTTGCGAAGCACGGATTCATAGATCTGGCCGGTGGTGAAGTTGTTCACCTTGTGCATCCGGGCGGAAATGAAGCGCTCGTAGTGGCCGAGGTCCAGGTCGGTTTCGGCACCGTCTTCGGTGACGAAAACCTCGCCGTGCTGGAACGGGCTCATGGTGCCCGGGTCGACGTTGATGTACGGATCGAGCTTCAGCATGGTGACTTGCAGGCCACGCGACTCGAGGATGGCGGCAAGCGACGCAGCGGCGATGCCCTTGCCCAGGGAAGACACCACACCGCCGGTGACAAATACGTATTTGGTCATCGTAATGAGCACCCGGGACGAGCGGGCGCGTGCGGGAAATTTGGATTATAGCCGGGAGGCGGAGGTTATTTGGGTTTTCCCCTAGCCGCCAGTTCGTAACATTTGGCTGCACTCGGCCGGAGCATCGAAATACCGCGCCGGAGGCTTCGTGCTATGGTCGTCCCCGATTTTGGACCCTACCAGGAGCGCCCTTGCCGATGAACACCCCGCCCGACCACCCGAAATCCCTGGCCTGGCGCCTGACCATGGCCGCGATTGGCTTGCAGGTGCTCGGCACCGCGCTGCTCCAGGCCTACCTGATGCTCGCTTCGCCGATGGCCGCGCAGATGCGCGAGATATATGCGCGGCCCGAGATGCTGGCGACCACCGGCGTGCAGCTCGCGGCCGGCTGCATCCTCGTGGGACTGGTCACCTGGTGCACCACGCAACGCTGGCTCCGCCGGCATGGCGCGAGCGGCGTCGACCGCCCGGGCCGGATGACGGCGGTGCTGCTGGCGCTGTCGCTGGTCCTGTTCGTGTTGAATTCCGTCGCCCAGGCGCTGCTCCAGCATGCTTTTTATTCGTTCGTCGTCGCCCACAAGGAATGGGTGGACAATACGTTCGGCTATTACGGTCCGACCCGCATACTGATAATGGGCCTGCCGCTGAAGCTTTGCGGCATCCTGCTCGTGATCGTAGACAGCTGGCTGGCGGTGCGCATCGCGGCCTGGAGCGTCAGGCCGGGCGAAGCGTCGGGCGCGCCTGCCTACCTGCCTCGCCACGCGGCATGGATCGCCGCGCTGACGCTGCTGCTGTGGCAGCTGCATGGGGCGCTGGCACTGGGCGGCTACTTCGCGTCGTACATGCGATCGGCGGAACTGCTGGAGTACGCCTTGGGCTACTGGGTGCTGCCCGCCCTGATCCTGGCGCTGGCGGCATGGGTCTGCCTGAAGCGCGTGCCGCGAACATTGGGGACGGCCGGATTCGGCCGGGCCGTCGCCCATGGGACGTTCGCTTTCTGGATGGCACAGGCGCTCGGGATCGGCCTGGCCGTTCTGGCCATCCGCGCCATGACGTGGGACCAGTTGGTGCGTGCCGCTGAAACCAGCGCCACGACGGTGGCGCTGCTGCTGGCCTACGGCGCCCTGCTGGCGCTGGGGTGCCACGTCGGCGCCAAGCTGTTCTACCGGCGCCACGACGCGCATCAGGATGCCGCATCGGCCTGAACGGAGCGGCCGGAAGGCCGCAACGCAGGGATAGACGCAATGAAAAAGGCCCCGAAGGGCCTTTTTCATTGTCCGGACGCGGATGTCAGACCGCCGCCGTGCGACGCTCCAGCCATGCCAGGGCCTCGCCTTCCACCAGCGGCGACAGCCGCTCGAACACCGTCTTGTGGTAGTCGTTGAGCCATGCGATTTCGTCGTCGCGCAACAGCGACGGCTCGATGCAGCGCGTGTCGATCGGGCACAGCGTCAGCGTCTCGAAGCACAGGAATTCCCCCAGTTCCGAGGTCAGCCACGCGCGGTTGGCCACCAGGTTCTCGATGCGCACGCCCCAGCGGCCCGGGCGGTAGATGCCCGGTTCGTTGGAGGTGATCATGCCCGGCTCCATCGCCGTGTGCGGGCCGGGCGCGGCGCGGTAGGAAATCACCTGCGGGCCTTCGTGCACGTTCAGGAAGTAACCTACGCCGTGGCCCGTGCCATGGCCGTATTCCGCCCCGCCCTCCCAGATGGGAGCGCGCGCGATGGCGTCCAGCATGGGCGAAGGCGTGCCGCGCGGGAACGAGGCCCGCGACAGCGCGATCATGCCCTTGAGCACCAGCGTGAAGTCCACCTTCTGGTCGGCGCTGGGCGCGCCCACCGCGACCACGCGGGTGATGTCGGTGGTGCCGCCCAGGTACTGGCCGCCAGAGTCGATCAGCAACAGGCCGTCGCCTTCGATGGTTGCGTGCGATTCCTGGGTGGCGCGATAGTGCGGCATCGCGCCATTGGCGTTGAAGCCGGCGATGGTCGCGAAGCTGGGGCAGACGTAGCCGGGCCGGCGCGCGCGGGCGGCGGTGATCCGATCGTCGATCGTCAGTTCGGTGATGGTTTCGGTGCCCAGCGCGCCTTCGAACCACGCGAAGAATTCACAAAGCGCCGCGCCGTCCTGGGCCATGGCCTGGCGCACATTGGCCAGCTCGGCGTCGGTCTTGCGGGACTTCAGCAGCGTGGACGGATTGATGGCCTCGACGCGCGGCACGGCCGGATCCATGGCGTGGAACACGCCGCAGGTCACGCGGGCCGGGTCGATCAGCAACTTCTGGTCCAGCTCCAACGAAGCCAGCGCATCGGCGGCCTGGGCGTAATCCGCCACTTCCACGCCGTCGGCCGCCAGGATGGCGCGCAGGGCGCCGTCGACCTTGCCGTCCGCCACGAACAGCGTGGCGTGGTCCAGGCCGACCAGCGCATGGCCGACGAACACGGGGTTGTAGTCCACGTCGGCGCCGCGCAGGTTGAAGAGCCAGGCGATGTCGTCCAGCGTGCTGATGAAATGCACGTCCGCGCCATGCCCGCGCATGGCCTCGCGCACCTGGGCCAGCTTGTCGGCGCGGGAGACGCAGGCCTCCGGCGCCACGTGATCGTAGATCGGGGCGCCCGGCAGGCCGGCACGGTCCGCCCAGATGTCTTCCAGCAGATCCTCGCGGATTTCCAGGATGGCGCCCGCGGCGGCCGCGGCCGCCGACAGCGCGCGGAAGGCGCCCAGGCCCAGCACCTGCCCGTCCACCCCGATGACCTCGCCGGCCTTGGTGTTGGCCGCAAGCCAATCGACGTGGCCCGGTGTGGACGCCAGCGCGATCTTCATCAGTTGCACGCAGGTGCCGGCCAGTTGCGCCTCGGCCTGTACCCAATAGCGGCTGTCCACCCACAGGCCGGCGAAATCGGCGGTGACCACCAAGGTGCCGACGGAACCCGTGAAGCCCGACAGCCAGCGCCTCCCCTGCCAGCGCTCGGGCAGGTATTCGGACAGGTGCGGGTCCGAAGAGGGAACGATGTAGGCGGACAGGCCGCGGCGGCTCATGGCCTGCCGCAGTCGGGCGATACGGGCGTCGGTGCTAGACATGGGGGATGGAATCCTTAGCGCAACATGAAAGACATGGCGGCCAGGCTGTTCAGCGTGCGGACGGCGGACTGCATGCTGTCCGTGGTGAACCGCAAGGTCACGCCGTCCACGCGCTCCAGCGTGGGCCACATGCAGAACAGATCGGCCAGGGCCGAACTCTGCGTCTGCAACCGGCATTCTATAGGGGCGGGAATGCGGAAAGGAACGGCTTTTCTATCGCCGGGCCGCCCCAAGACAGAAACGCCCCTTTGGGGGGCAGCAAGCCCGCCCGGCGGGCGCGGCGCGGGGGCGTCTTCCTTCAGGTTGCGCACCGCCTTTTCGGCGGCAGCGGCGATCGCTCGACGCGAGGCCGCGGGCGACAGCGTCACGCCGCTGCCCTGGCCATGCGCCACCTTGGTCTGCACCCATTCGGCGCCGGGAAAGAGATCGCGGGTTTCCGAGATGAACACATCGTCGCCGGAGCCCAGGATGACGGGCACGCCCATTTCGCCGGCCAGCGCGCCGTACAGGCCGGCCTCGCCCAGCTCCATGCCGTTGATGAACACGCGGGCGAACGCGAAGCTATTGATGGTGTGGGCCAGGATGCCGCGGCCCTGCGAGCGCGAGTGGTAGCCGATCATGATGACGGCGTCGCAGCCCTCTTCCAGCCCGCCCATCATGCCCAGGTAGCGCGGCTTGCCCAGCACCAGGCGGGCGCGCTCGTCCAGGCCGTCGGGCAGCAGGTTGCGGAACCCGCCATGCGAATCGTTGACCAGGATCTCTTCCGCGCCGCCGGCGATGGCTCCCTGCACGGCCGCGTTGGCCTCGGCGGTCATCCAGGCGCGGGCGCGCTCGTATTCGCCGTTGCCGGCGCGGACTTGTTCGGAATGGAAGACGCCGGCGACGCCTTCGATATCGGTGGAAATCAGGATCTTCATGGAATCAGCCTTCGAGAAATTCAGAATTCGGTGTCGGACAGCCACTGGCGCCACTGCGGCGCCGCGTCGCGGATCGCGGCGCGCCGGTTGCCATCGCGTCCCGTCACGCCATCGGCATGCCAGAGCGCGGAAACGATGGCCTGCTCGCAGGCCTCGGCCGCGGCTTCGAACAAGGGGTCGATGCGGGCTTCATGCAACATCGCCACCGCCGGCATGGGCTGCTCGGGCAGTTGCGGCACCGTGTAGGCCGTGGAAAACGCCAGCGCGATGTCGCCGCTGCCGTGGCCGAACACGGAGCCGGTGCGCGCCAGCCCCGCCCCCGCCCGCAGCGACAGGCGGCGCAGCTGGCGCGAATCCAGCGGCGCGTCGGTGGCCAGCAGCAGGATGATGGATCCCTTCTCGGGCGCAATGGCGGCGTTCTCGCCCGCCTGCGCCAGGCCGCGGTCCAACTGCGCCGCCAGCCGTCGGCCGAAGGGCCGGCCCGCCACGGTCAGGTTGGGCAGGCGGCCGAAGTTGGACAGCACCAGCGCCCCGACCGTGTACCGAGGCCCGGCCGGGAGGGATGCCAAGCGCGAGGCCGAGCCGATGCCGCCCTTGAAGGAAAAGCAGGACATGCCCCGGCCGGCGCCCACGGCGCCCTGCTCGAACCGCTTGCCCGCGGCGGCCAGCGCATCGGCGTAGTGCGACTCCTGGACCGCCAGCGCCTGGATGTCGTTCAGGTAGCCGTCGTTGCACTCGAAGACCAGCGGGTTGACGGTGGCCATGCCCCGGCCGATCCCCGGATTGGCGGCCACGGCGGCGCGGATCTGCGCATTGGCCACCGTGCCCACGCCAAAAGTGTTGGTCAACGCGATGGGCGTTTCCAGCACGCCCAGCTCCTGCACCTGGACCAGCCCGGTGCTCTTGCCGAAGCCGTTCAGCACGGTGGCGGCGGCCGGGACCTTGTCCAGATAGGGGTCGCCGCCATGCGGACGCACGACGGTCACGCCGGTCTGCAACGGGCCGTCGGCCAGCGTGCGATGGCCGACGGTGACCTCGCCCACGTCGCAGATCGAATCCAGCGGGCCCGGGGGCAGCACGCCGATGCGGGGAATGTCCAGCGCTTGTTTGTCCATGTTCGCTACGTGTCGCCACGCTCCTGAATGCAAAACGCCGCCGCCCTGGGTCCGGCGCGCGCTCGGCGGCGCGCGGCGGACGGAGGCGGCGGCGGAAAATTCGCCCTCCACGCCGGTCCCGGAAGGACCGGCGGCAGGATTACTTGCGGTCGATCTTGGGATCGAGCGCGTCGCGCAGGCCGTCGCCCAGCAGGTTGAACGCCAGCACGGTGAAGAAGATGGCCAGGGCCGGGAAGATCGCCACGTGCGGCGCGATCACCATGTCGGCGCGGGCCTCGTTCAGCATCGCGCCCCATTCCGGGGTGGGCGGCTGCGCGCCCATGCCCAGGAAGGACAGGCTGGCGGCCGTGATGATCGATGTGCCGATGCGCATCGTGCCGTACACCACGATCGGCGAGATCGTGCCGGGCAGGATATGGCGCATGATGATGGTCCAGTCGGAGGCGCCCACGCTCTTGACGGCCTCGACGTAGGTCATCTGCTTGATCGACAGCGTATTGCCGCGCACCAGGCGGGCGAAGGCCGGCACGCTGAACACCGCCACGGCGACGATCACGTTGACCATGCTGGAGCCCAGGATGGCGACCACGCCGATGGCCAGCAGCATGCCGGGGAAGGCCAGCAGCACGTCGGAGATGCGCATGGTGATGCGCTCCCACCAACCCTGGTAGTAGCCGGCCATCAGGCCCATGAACGTGCCGACGATGGCGCCCATGGCGACCGACAGGAAGCCGGCGGCCAGCGAGATGCGCGCGCCCATCAGGATACGGCTGAAGATGTCGCGGCCCAGCGAATCCACGCCCAGCCAGTGCTTGACGGACGGCCCGGCGTTCAGGGCGTCGTAGTCGAAAAAGTTCTCGGCGTCGAACGGCACGATCCACGGCGCGAAGATCGCGACGAAGACCAGCAGCAGGACGAAGATGCCGGCGCCAACGGCGAGCTTCTGCTTCTTGAATTTGCGCCAGAACTCGGTGGCAGGCGTGCGCACGTCGTTCTTGGGAGCGGCGGCGATGGTCGCGGCGGGTGTCGTATTGCTCATGGCCGCCTCACTTGTAACGGATGCTGGGATTGATGACGCCGTAGAGCACGTCGACAATCAGGTTGATCAGGATGAATTCCAGCGAGAACAGCAGCACGAGGCCCTGGATCACCGGATAGTCGCGCTGGGTCACGGCGTCCACCAGCAGGCGGCCGAGGCCGGGCCAGTTGAACACGGTCTCGACCACGATCGAGCCGCCCAGCAGGAAGCCGAACTGCAGGCCCATCATGGTCACCACCGGGATCAGCGCATTGCGCAAGGCATGCTTGATCACCACGCGGCGCTCGGTCAGCCCCTTGGCCCTCGCGGTGCGCACGAAGTCTTCCTGGATGACCTCCACGAACGAGGCGCGGGTAAAACGGGCCATCACCGCGGCAACGGCGGCGCCGAGCGTGATGGACGGCAGTATGTAGTGTTTCCAGCTGGAGGCGCCCACGGTCGGCAACCAGCCGAGATTCACCGAGAACACCTGCATCAGCATCATCCCCAGCGCGAAGGCGGGAAACGAGATGCCGGACACCGCCAGCGTCATGCCGAGACGGTCGGGCCAGCGGTTGCGCCACACGGCCGACACGATCCCGATGATCATGCCGAATGTCACCGACCAGACCATGCTGGCAATGGTGAGCCATAGCGTGGGCATGAAGCGGTCCGCGATTTCCGTCGACACGGGGCGCTTGGTGCGCAGCGACGTGCCGAGGTCGCCTTGCAGCATGTGGCTGAAGTAGCGCACGAACTGCTGCGGCAGGGGCAGGTCCAGCCCGAGTTCCTTGCGCACGAGTTCGACGGTCGCCTGGTCGGCCTCCTGGCCGGCGGCCAGACGGGCCGGATCGCCCGGAAGCATGTGCACGAACAGGAACACGACCACCGCCACCAGTAGCAGCGTGGGGATCATGCCCAAAAGACGTTTGACGATGTAGGTCAGCATTGAAATTCCTGCGACATCGGCGGGGACACCGTGTCCCCGCCGCATGCGGCCTTACTGTGGGGCCTTCCGGCCCCGGGGGTTGCTGCTAGGTTTACTGCTTCAGGTCGATGTCGCCGAACCAGAACGAGGTGTCCGGTTCAACGTAGACGCCCGACAGATTCTTCGACTTCACGTACAGGTTGTTCTGGGTGACCAGGAAGGCCCAGGGGGCATCCTTCCAGATCGTTTCCTGGACGTTCTTGTAGATTTCCGTCTTCTTGGCGCGGTCCGTCGTGGCCAGGGCCTGCTGGATGCCGTCGTCGACCGACTTGTTCGAGTAGTACGACACGTTGTTGAGCACCGGCGGGAACGCGGCCGTGGTCAGCAGCGGACGCAGGCCCCAGTCGGCTTCGCCGGTCGAGGACGACCAGCCGGCGTAGTACATGCGGACCTTGGCGTCTTCAGGCTTCTGCACCTGCTGGACGCGTTGGACGCGCTGGCCCGATTCCAGCACTTCGACCGAAACCTTGATGCCGACCTGGGCCAGTTGCTGCTGCAGGAACTGGACGACCTTCACCGAGGTGCCGTCGTTGTAGGCGGACCACAGCTGGCTCTCGAAGCCGTTGGGGTAGCCGGCCTCGGCCAGCAGGGCCTTGGCCTTCTTGATGTCGTACGGCCACGGCCCCGTCTTGTGGGCGAAGTCCACGCCGGCCGGCACGACGCCGTCGACGATGGTGGCGTAGCCGGAGAAAGCGACCTTGGCCAGGGCTTCCTTGTTGATGGCGTAGTTGATGGCTTCGCGCACCTTGACGTTGTCGAACGGCTTCTGCTGCGTGTTCATCGACAGATAGCGGGCCATGATCGAATTCTTGTGGTCGACCACGTCCAGCTTGTCGTTCTTCTGCAGCACGGCGGCCTGCTCGAACGGCACCGGGAAGGCGAATTGCGCCTCGCCCGTCTGCACCACGGCGGCGCGGGTGTTGTTGTCCGTAACGGTGCGGAACGTCAGGGTATCGACCTTGGGATAGCCCTTCTTCCAGTAGCCGTCGAACTTCTTGACCTTCAGGTACTCGGCCGGTTTCCATTCGACGAATTCGAACGGGCCGGTGCCCACGGGGTGGAAGCCGATTTCCTTGCCGTACTTGGCCAGGGCGGCGGGCGAGATCATCATGGCGGCCGGGTGGGCCAGCGCGTTGATGAAGGCCGAGAACGGCTTCTTCAGCGTGATCTTGACGGTCATCGGATCGACCACTTCGGTCTTCTCGATGACGCTGAACTGGATGTAGCGCGACAGGCGGTTGTCCGGATTGGCCGGACGGTCGAAGTTGATCTTGACGGCTTCGGCGTTGAAATCGGTGCCGTCGTGGAACTTCACGCCGGGGCGCAGCTTGAACGTGTAGACCAGGCCGTCTTCGCTGACGGTGTAATCGGTGGCCAGCACCTTCTGGACCTTCAGATCCTTGTCGAATTCGAACAGGCCTTCGTAGTAGGCCTTGCCGGCCGCCTGGTTCAGGGTGCTGTTGGTGTTGTACGGATCGAGCGTTTCCAGCGCGATGGAGACGGCGAACGTCACGTCCTTGGCAGCGTGCGCCAGCGGCGAGCTGAGCATGCCGAAGGCCACCGCGGCGGCGGCCATCAGCTTGGTGGGGCGCAGAACTTTCATCATTGCAACTCCTGGTTCCGGATGGGAATTAGGGGGTTTGGTGGAAGAAAAACGGGTACAACAAAGACTCAATACGCTCCGCCGACCGGATGCCGGGCGACGAAGTGATCCGTTCCGACCTGCACCAGCGGCTGCACCACTGGTTCGTCGCCCAGCTTGCGGATCGGGCTTGGGATTTCATCGGACAACAAGGTGCGCTTCAGGTGGCGGCGCGCGGGATCGGCGATCGGCACGGCCGACATCAGCTTCTTCGTGTACGGATGCTGCGGATTCTCGAAAATGGCGCGGCGCGGGCCGATCTCGACGATCTGGCCCAGGTACATGACGGCCACGCGGTGGCTGACGCGTTCCACGACGGCCATGTCGTGCGAAATGAACAGGAACGAAATGCCCATGTCGCGCTGCAGGTCGATCAGCAGATTCACGATCTGCGCCTGGATCGACACGTCCAGCGCGGACACGGATTCGTCCGCGATCACGACCTTGGGATTCAGGGCCAGGGCGCGCGCGATGCAGATGCGCTGACGCTGGCCGCCGGAGAATTCATGCGGATAGCGCTGCGCCATTTCGGCGGGCAGGCCCACGCGCTCGAGCAGTTCGGCCACGCGGCGCTCGGCGTCGCGGCCCTTGGCCACGCCGTGCACCAGCAGCGGCTCCATGATGGAGAAGCCCACGGTCACGCGCGGATCGAGCGATGCAAAGGGATCCTGGAACACGAACTGGATGTCGCGGCGCAGGGATTGCAGCTCATTGTTCTTCAGGCGCACGATATCGCGCCCGCCAAAGCGGATCTCGCCGCCCTGGCTGTCGACCAGGCGCAGCAGCGAACGGCCCGTCGTGGACTTGCCGCAACCGGATTCGCCCACCAGCGACAGCGTTTCGCCGGGGTACAGGTCGAAGCTGACGCGCTCCACGGCGTGCACACGGCGTTGCACGCGGCTCAGGATGCCGCCGCGCAGGTCGAACCGGGTCACGAGATCGCGCACGCTCAGGATGGGCTCGCGCTTGCCCTCGGCCGCCTGCGGCGCGCTGACGGCGGGGGCTTCCTCGGGCTGGGCCTGGCCATCCACCTGCAGCAGCGGGAAACGCGCCGGCGAATCGGTGCCCTGCATCGCGCCCAGCTTCGGCACGGCCGACAGCAGCGCCTTGGTGTAGCGGTGCTGCGGCGCGGCGAACACCTGTTCCGACGGGCCTTCTTCGACCTTGTCGCCGCGGTACATGACCAGCACGCGGTCGGCCACTTCGGCCACCACGCCCATGTCGTGAGTGATGAACACCACGCCCATGTGCATTTCTTCCTGCAGCTGGCGGATCAGTTGCAGGATCTGCGCCTGAATGGTGACGTCCAGCGCGGTGGTGGGCTCGTCGGCGATCAGAAGCGCCGGTTTGCAGGCCAGCGCCATGGCGATCATGACGCGCTGGCGCATCCCGCCCGACAACTGGTGCGGATAGCGGTCCAGCACCGATTTCGCTTCCGGGATGCGCACCTGTTCCAGCATGCGCAGGGCTTCGGCGCGAGCCGAAGCTGCGTCCTTGCCCTGGTGCTGGCGGATCGATTCGGCGATCTGGTCGCCGGCCGTGAACACCGGGTTCAAGGAGGTCATCGGCTCCTGGAAAATCATGGCCATGTCCGCGCCGCGCACGTTGCGCATGACGCGCTGGCTGGACCCGGCCAGGTCGATCACGGAACCGTTGCGGCGGCGCAGGGCCATGCTGCCCTGGGCGATGCGTCCGCCGCCGTGCTCCACCAGGCGCATGAGCGCCAGCGACGTCACCGACTTGCCCGAACCCGATTCGCCCACGATGGCCAGGGTCTCGCCCCGGTCCACATGGAACGACAGATTGCGCACGGCTTCGACCGTGCGCTCGGATCCCACGAAGCGCACCGTCAGGTCGTCGACCTGGACCACGCGGTTATCGGGCAGCGCCAGGCTGCTTGCGCGATCAACCATCTTTATTCAATCCCTAAAATTAAAAAATCCCGCAACCGACCCGCCGGACCTCAGCGGTAGATCGCGGTGACCGGCTTCTCGCCGACGCGGGCATAGCCCCGGTACATGCCTTCCGTGTTGAACGGCAAGGCCACATTGCCCTGGGCGTCGACGGCCACCAGGCCGCCCTTGCCGCCGATGGTGGGCAGTTTTTCCATGACGACTCGGTCCGCCGCCGCCTCCAGCGAGGCGCCGCAGTACTCCATCTGCGCCGCCACGTCATAGGCGGCGACCATGCGGATGAACATCTCGCCGGTGCCCGTCGTGGACACCGCGCAGGTCTTGTTGCTGGCATAGGTGCCGGCGCCGATCAGCGGCGCGTCGCCCACGCGGCCGACCTGCTTGTTGGTAATGCCGCCGGTCGAGGTGGCCGCGGCCAGGTTGCCCTGGGCGTCCACCGCCACGGCGCCTACCGTGCCGAACTTCTTGTCGGCGTCCAGCGGATCCGCCGGCGCGGGCTGGCCGCGCGCGACCATCGCCTGCCCGTCGTGATCCAGCACGGCGGCTTCCGGCGTTTCGCGCTGCACGCGCAGCAGCTGTTCGCGGCGGGCCTCGGTGGAGAAGTACGAAGGATCGACCAGTTCCACGCCCTCCTGCGCGGCGAACGCCTCGGCGCCCTCGCCCACGAAGAAGACGTGCTTGCTGTTCTCCATGACCTTGCGCGCGGCGAAAACCGGATTGCGCACGCGATGCACGTTGGCGATCGCGCCCGAGCGCAGCGTGGCGCCGTCCATGATGGCGGCGTCGAGCTCGTGGGTGGCCGCGCTGGTGAACACCGCGCCGTGGCCGGCGTTGAACAGCGGACAATCCTCCAGCAGGCGGACGGCCTCGGTCACGGCGTCCAGGGCGCTGCCGCCCCGGGCCAGCACGGCCTGGCCGGCGGCCAGGATGGACTCCAGCGCGCTCAGGTATTCCTGTTCTTTTTCGGGCGACATGGCCGCGCGGGACATCGCGCCGGCGCCACCGTGAATGGCGATCACGGGTTGAATCATCGTTTACCTACTCCATGGATGAGCCACGGCATCACGGACTGGGTCACCCCAGCGGCGGCCGCGACGGAATTCTTGGCCCGATAGGCCACCGCTGCGGAAAGGGCTTCGATCAGCCCCAGCGCGGCGGTTTCGGAATTGGGACTCAGCTGGCGCGCGGAAAACGCATACAGCACCACGGAGGCCGTGGGCGCCAGCGGCGAGGTGGGCTTGTCGGTCAGCACCAGGACCGGCACGCCGGCCTGCTTGGCGGCGCCGGCCAGGGTGACGGTGTCGGCAAGATAGCGGGGAAAGCCGATGGCGATCACCAGGTCCTTGCCCGTCATGCGCGACATCTGGCGCGCCGCGTGCGATACGCCTCCCGGTCCGGCCAGCGACTCGACCGAATGCAGGTGCATGCACAGGCCGCGCTGCAGCAGGCCGGCCAGGAAACCGCTGGCGCCAAAGCCGATGATGAACACGCGCTCCGCCGCCAGGATGGCGTCCACCGCCTGCTCACAGGCGGCGGCGTCCAGCGACTGCAGATTGCGCTGCGCATTGCGAATGTCCTCTTCCAGCGTGGCGGCGAAGATCTGCACGGCGCTGGCGGAATGGGCCAGCTCGGTGCGCAGCTTTTCCACGGGCTCCAGCGCGGCCTCGAAACCGCGCGCCAGTTCGGCGCGGAATTGCGGATAGCCCGGCAGGTCCAGGGCGCGCGCGAAGCGGTTCGCGGTGGCGACCGATACCCCCACCGCCGCCGCGAACTCGTCGATGGTCATGGTCGCCACCCGGAATTGGTGCGCCAGGACGTAGTCGGCCATCTTGTGCTGGGTGCGGCTCAGCGCGGGCTGGGCCCGGGCGATCCGATCAGCGATCGTGAGTGCGGCCTTGTTCATCGAAGAGAGGGGATGTGTGTAGCTGAGGTTTGTGTAAATTCGTTTACACGCAAATTTTAGAGAAGAAAATAGATTTTCATACTAAGGGTATACCCGTGCAAAAATGTAACAACCCCCGGACAAGAAAATGGGGCCGGTCTGCGTTACGCTGATCCCCTTCCCTGTTTCCCGTTTTCCGCCATGCCCGCCTGGACCTGCAAACCGCACGCCGAACTGACGCCGACCGAGCTCTACGCCATCCTGCGGCTGCGCTCCGAAGTTTTCGTGGTCGAACAGAACTGTGTTTTCCTCGACATGGACGGCAAGGACCTGGAGGGCCAGACCGAACACTTGATGGCCTGGGAGAACGGCGCGCTGCTCGCCTACTGCCGGCTGCTGGAACCGGCCCTGAACGAAGGCAAGGCCGTCATCGGCCGCGTGATCACGGCCCCGGCCGCCCGCGGCGCGGGCCTGGGCCATGAGCTGATACGCCGCGCCAAGGCCGAGGTGGAGCGCCTATGGCCTGGCCAGGCCGTGTACCTGGGCGCGCAGGCGCGGCTGAAGGGGTACTACGCGGGGCATGGCTTCGAGCCGGTCACCGACGAGTACATGGAAGACGGCATTCCGCACGTCGGCATGCTGCTGTCGGAATCGGCCTGACGGCGGCAGCGCCGCCGCGATCGAAAACAAAAACGCCCCTGGCGGGGCGTCGTGCGTCGCGGGATGGGCGCGGCGCGAAACTGCGGGCGAAAGCCCGCCGCCGGCCGCGCGCAGCCGGTCAGCGGCGCCGCATCACAGGCCGGAGACGTCCAGCTTGGCCAGCGTCTTGGACTGGATTTCGTCCACCGTCACGCCGGGCGCCGTTTCCAGCAGCTTCAGGCCGTTTTCGGTGACTTCCATCACGCCCAGGTCGGTGATGATCAGGTTGACCACGCCCACGCCCGTGAGCGGCAGGGAGCATTCGGGCAGCAGCTTGATGTCTTCGGTGCCGTCCTTTTTCTTGGCCACGTGCTCCATCAGGACCACGACGCGACCCACGCCCGCCACCAGGTCCATGGCGCCGCCCATGCCCTTGACCATCTTGCCCGGGATCATCCAGTTGGCCAGGTCGCCCTTTTCGGAGACCTGCATCGCGCCGAGAATGGCCAGGTTGATCTTGCCGCCGCGGATCATCGCGAACGAGTCGGCCGAGGAGAAGATGGAGGATCCGGGCAGCGTCGTCACCGTCTGCTTGCCGGCGTTGATCAGGTCTGCGTCGACCTCGTCGTCGGTGGGGAACGGGCCGATGCCCAGCAGGCCGTTCTCGGATTGGAGCCACACTTCCACGCCCTTGGGCACGTGGTTGGCCACCAGGGTCGGCAAGCCGATGCCCAGGTTCACGTAAAAACCGTCTTGCAGTTCGCGCGCGGCGCGAGCCGCCATTTCATCGCGGGACCATGCCATGTCTGTTCTCCTTAGGCCGGGCGAGTGGTGCGTTGTTCGATGCGCTTTTCGGGCGTGGCGTTCAGCACGATCCGTTGCACATAGATGCCGGGCAGGTGGATCTGGTCGGGGTCCAGGCTGCCGGTTTCAACGATTTCCTCGACTTCGACCACCGTCAGCTTGCCCGCCATGGCGACGTTCGGGTTGAAGTTGCGGGCCGTCTTGCGAAACACCAGGTTGCCGCTGCGGTCGGCGATGTGCGCCTTGACCAGCGACACGTCGGGCACCAGCGAACGCTCCATCACGTACTGCTGGCCGTCGAACTCACGGATTTCCTTGCCGTCGGCCACGATCGTGCCCACGCCGGTGCGCGTGAAGAACGCCGGGATGCCCGCGCCGCCCGCGCGCAGCTTTTCGGCCAGCGTGCCCTGCGGCGTGAATTCGAGCTCGAGTTCGCCCGACAGGTACTGGCGCTCGAATTCCTTGTTCTCGCCCACGTAGGACGCGATCATCTTGCGGACCTGGCGCGTATTGAGCAGCTGGCCCAGGCCGAAGCCGTCCACGCCGGCATTGTTGCTGATGCAGGTAAGGTCCTTCACGCCCGAATCGCGCAATGCGGCGATCAGGGCTTCGGGAATACCGCAAAGGCCGAAACCGCCCACGGCGATCATCTGACCGTCCTTGACGATGCCTGCCAGCGCCTCCTTGGCGCTTGCATAAACCTTGTCCATCGCTCCAACTCCTAGTTAAGGTCGAACTGAAGAGAGCCTGTCCCGCCGCTTGCGCGCCACCGTCCCGCGCGGGGATCGAAAAAATCGGGATAGGCCCTGTTTTTTCTATTGCTTTTGTAATCTTGCGCTAGATTTTACCGGCATGCCCGGCCAACGCACGCCCTATTTTGCCGGCATCGCGCCTTGCGGCGCGGGCGGTTCAGGCCGCGGGCCTGAACAGCGCGCCCAGCTGCGCCAGCACTTCCGGCGGCCACGGGGCGGACGCATTGGCCACATAGTCCATCCAGACTAGCACGTTGCGCCCGCGGGCATAGGGGCCTTCGGCGTCGCCGGCCTTCTCCAGCAGCAGCTCGAATTCCGCGCTGGAACGGCCGATGCGGGTGACCTTGTGCGTGACGCGCACGTTGGCGGGATAGGTCAAGGGACGCAGGAAATCGCAGGATGCGTGGGCCAGGATGGGGCCCGCGTCCGCGGGCAGCTCGAAGCCGGCTTCGTAGAGGATCTGCATCCGGGCCTCTTCCATGAGGCGGAAATACAGCGTGTTATTGAGATGGTTCAAAGCGTCCGAATCGCCCCAACGCAAAGGCAATTCCGTTTCGTGGGTATCGCCTACCGCAAGAATCCGTGCAGACAGGTTGTCCGGGTTCACCAATAGCTCCTGATGGCTGAATGAAATACGAAGGCGGGCAAGGCGCCGCCTGCAATACAATCGTCGATAATACTTCCAGCCATATATGGAACACATACGGGGAGCTTTGCAAATGTCTGAACGCGAGTCGATGGAATATGACGTGGTCGTGGTTGGCGGTGGACCCGCCGGCCTGGCCACCGCAATCCGTCTTAAGCAGCTGGCCGCTGAGAAGCATCAGGAAATCGGCGTCTGCGTGCTTGAAAAAGGCGCGGAACTGGGTGCGCACATCCTGTCCGGCGCCGTCATGGACCCGCTGGCGCTGACCGAACTCATCCCTGACTGGAAGGAAAAAGGCGCGCCGCTGAACGTGCCGGTCACGCAGGACAAGTTCCTGTTCCTGTCCGAAACCGGCGCGCGCGGCACGCCCAACTGGCTGCTGCCGCCCTGTTTCCACAACGAAGGCAACTACATCGTCCGCTTGGGCGACGTCGTGAAATGGATGGGCGAGCAGGCCGAAGCGCTGGGCGTGGACATCTTCCCCGGCTTTGCCGCCGTGGAAGTCCTGTACGACGAGAACGGCGCCGTCCGCGGCGTGGCCACCGGCGACATGGGCGTGGCCCGCGACGGCAGCCACACCGACCACTACCAGCCCGGCATGGAGCTGCACGCCCGCTACACGGTGTTCGCCGAAGGCGCCCGCGGCCAGCTGGGCCGCCAGCTGATCGAACGCTACAAGCTCGATGACGGCCGCGACCCGCAGTCCTACGGCATCGGCATCAAGGAAATGTGGGAAGTGGACCCGGCCCAGTCCAAGCCCGGCCTGGTCATTCACACGGCGGGCTGGCCGCTGGATGCCGACACCTACGGCGGCTCCTTCCTCTATCACCTGGACAACAACCTGGTTGCGGTCGGCATGATCGTCGGTCTGGACTACGCCAACCCCTGGCTGTCGCCGTTCGATGAATTCCAGCGCTACAAGACGCACCCCGCCATCCGCGGCACCTTCGAAGGCGGCAAGCGCATCGCCTACGGCGCGCGCGCCATCACGGCCGGCGGCCTGCTCTCGCTGCCCAAGCTGACCTTCCCCGGCGGCGTGCTGGTGGGCTGTGAGGCCGGCTTCCTCAATGCTTCCCGCATCAAGGGCAGCCACGCTGCCATCAAGTCCGGCAAGCTGGCGGCCGAAGCCACCTTCGACGCCCTGGTCGCAGACCGTCGCCAGGACGAGCTTTCGGCCTACCCGCAGGCATTCGAGGCGTCCTGGCTGCATGCCGAGCTGAACAAGGCTCGCAACTTCAAGCAGTGGTTCAAGAAGGGCCGCACCATCGCCACCGTGATGACGGGCGTCGAGCAACTGCTGTTCAAGGGCAAGATGCCCTGGACCCTGCGCCACAGCAAGCCCGACCACGCCTGCCTGCAACCGGCGTCGCAATGCGCGCGCATCGACTATCCCAAGCCCGACGGCAAGCTCACCTTCGACAAGCTCAGCTCGGTTTTCATCTCGAACACCAACCACGATGAGAACGAACCCATCCACCTGACGCTGAAGGACCCCAGCATTCCCGTGCAGGTCAACCTCGCCAAGTACGGCGGCCCCGAGTCGCGCTACTGCCCCGCGGGCGTGTACGAATTCGTCAAGGACGACCACGGCGAGGACCGCCTGCAGATCAACGCGCAGAACTGCGTGCACTGCAAGACCTGCGACATCAAGGACCCGACCCAGAATATCGTCTGGGTCGCGCCGCAAGGCGGCGAAGGTCCCGTCTACAGCGGCATGTAAAGGCCGGGCGCCCTGCGGCGCCCGCCTTTCCCCCATGACCGAACGCGTACTCCTCATAGGCTGTGGCGATCTGGGCCTGCGCGTCGCCCAGCGCTTCCTGGCGCGCGGCGACGAGGTCCATGCCTTGCGCCGCAATCCGCCGGCCGGCGGCCCGGAGGGCCTGCACTGGCTGCGCGGCGACATCTCCCGCCCCGATGGGCTGCCCTCTCTGCCCCGGGGCGTGACGCGCCTGATCCACCTGCCCGCGCCCGGCGCTCGCGAAGCCGGCGCCTATCGCGGCGTATTCGTCGACGGCCTGGCGAACGTGCTGGATGCGCTGGACGCCTCGCGACTCGAACGCGTGGTATTCGTTTCGTCCAGCGCGGTCTATGGCGAACATCACGGCGATTGGGTGAACGAGGACACGCCGCCCGCTCCGCTGGGCATGAACGGCCGCCTGCTGCTGGAGGCCGAAGCCGCGCTGGCCGCGCGCAAGCTGCCGTCCACGGCCTTGCGGCTGGCCGGCCTGTATGGCCCCGGCCGCCTGCAACTGATCGAGCGCCTGCGCAATGGCCTGGCCGGCGCCCCGGTCCGGCCCGAGCATTGGGCCAATCGCATGCACATCGACGATGCCGCCGCCGCGGTGGCGCACCTGGCGCTCATCCCCGAGGCGGCGCCGGCGTACATAGGCTGCGACGATACTCCCCTGCCCCTGCACACGCTGTATGCCGAGCTGGCCCGGCTTGCAGGCGCGCCCGCGCCGCGTGTGGCCCCCGCGCCCCCCAACGTCGGAAGCAAGAAGCTCAGCAACGCCAGATTGCGCGCGACGGGCTTCACGCCGCAATGGCCCGACTCGCGGTCTGGCTATGCCGCATTGCTGGCGGAGGCGGCCGGCCAGGACGATCATCCCCAGGCATAGTTCGGCCCACGCCGAATCGTTGACCGCGAACGTGCCGGATACTGGCGGCCACGCTCACCGTCCCCCATCGCCCTCATGTTTCCCGCCCATCCTGTCGAAGCGGTCACGCATCCCGACCCCTATCCCTACTACGCGGCGCTGGCTCGCGGCCGGCCGCTATACCGAGAGCCGGCGCTCGGCCTCTGGATCGCATGCCACCCGGACGCCATCCGCGCGGTCATGGGCCACCCGGCCGCCCGGGTGCGCCCCCCGGCCGCGCCAGTGCCTCCCGCGCTGTGTCCGGGCCCGGCGGGGACCCTGTTCGGCCGCTTCGTGCGCATGAACGACAGCGTGCCGCACGCGCGACTCAAAGGCTTGCTCACCGATTTCATACGCGAGCAGGAATCTCATCCGCAGACCACGGCGTGGCCCGATACCGGAGCCCTCACGGCGGACGCCATCGACCGCTACCTCGCCGCGGCCCCGGTGCATGCGCAAGCCGCGCACCTCGGCCTGCCGCCCGGCGTCTACGCCGACTGCGCGGCGGATATCGGCGCCTTCCTCTCTGGGTTGCCCGACGTTTCCGCGGGGCCCAAGACCGCGGCCGCGCACGCCGCCGCCGAACGATTGCAGAGCCGTCTCGAATCGCACCTGGAAGCCCCGCAGACCTCCCCCGCCTTGCGCAGGCTGCGCGTAGCGGGCATGCGCGCCGATCTGGCGCCGGCCCTGCTGGCCGCGAACCTCGCGGGCCTGCTGTTCCAATCCTGCGAAGCGGGCGCAGGCCTGCTGGGCAACGCGCTCATCCTGGCAGGGCGCCGCGGCATGCGCGGCGCGGTCTCGGACGGACAGGCCGACGCGTTGGTGGACGACGTGCTGCGCAAGGACCCGCCCGTGCACAATACCCGGCGCTTTCTTGCAGCCGGCATCGAGGTCTGCGGCCAGCGCATCGAAGCCGGCCAGACCGTGCTGCTGGTCCTGGCCGCCGCCGCCATGATCGAGCCCGAGGCGCACTGGACTTTCGGGGCGCTGGGGCACGCCTGCCCCGGCGCCGGACCGGCCCGCCGGCACGCGGCCGCGGCGCTTGCGCATTTGCTGCGCGCGGGCGCCGATGCCGTATCGCTCGCGGCGCGCTTCCGCTACCGGCCGCTGCCCAACGCGCGCGTTCCGCAATTTGATTTCTCCAAGGAGCCCTCCCAATGATCGCCGTGATATTCGAAGTCGAACCCGCCGACGGCAACCCCGACCCCTATCTCGCAATAGCCGCCGGCCTCATCGACGAATTGAAGGCCATGGACGGCTTCATCTCGGTCGAGCGCTTCCAGAGCCTGGCCAATCCGGGCAAACTGCTGTCACTGTCGTTCTGGCGGGATGAAGAAGCCGTCCGCCGCTGGCGTTCGCTGGAGTCGCACCGCCGCGCACAGGAGGCCGGGCGCGGCGGCGTATTCGCGGGCTACCGCCTGCGAGTCGCCCAGGTGCTGCGCGACTACGGCATGCATGAACGTCAGGAGGCCCCCGCGGACAGCCGCGAACGGCATGGCTGAAACGCCTTCTTCGGCGGCCGGGGCAGGCATTCTATTTGTACTAATATAAGAAAATAATCAATATTTTCGACTACCCGGCCATCGCAGGCACGACACCCGCGCCGCATCGCTCTCCGGTACCATTCCCACTCCCTCGCCACGCGCGCCGCCGCCCCGTCCATGTCCACCGCCGTCCCCGCCCGCCCCACTCCGCTGCAAGTCGACCTGGCTCGCCATATCGCGGAAGACATCGTGGCCGGGCGTTACGCGCCCGGCGACCATCTTTCCGAGGAAGCGCTGGCGGCGAACCACGCGGTCTCGCGCACTCCCGTGCGCGGCGCGCTCAAGCTGCTGGCCGCGCAGGGCCTGATCCTGCATCGCCCCAACAGCGGCTATACGGTGGCGGCGCACGGCGCCTCCGCGCTTCCCGCGATCGAGGGAGCCGGCCCCACCCAGGACGAGCTCTATCGGCGCCTGATCGGCGATCGCGCCTCGCGCGCGCTGCCGGACACCTTTACGGAAAGCGACCTGCTCCAGCGCTACCCCGCGCCGCGCAGCGTGCTCGCCAAAGCGCTGTTGCAGCTGTCGGCGGACGGCCTGATCGAAAAGCGCAAAGGCCACGGCTGGCAGTTCGCGCCGTCGCTGGAAAACCGCGACGCGCTTAACGAAAGCTACCGCTTCCGCATGACGGTCGAATGCGCGGGCCTGCTGGAGCCCACGTTCCGCCCGGACAAAGAGGCCGTGGCGCGCATGCGCGCCGCGCACGAGGCGCTTGCCGCGCGCGGCGACGGCAGCGACATCTCGGCCGCGGAATTCTTCAATCTGAACGCCTCGTTCCACGAAATGCTGGCGCGCTTTTCGGGCAACCGCTACATCCTGCAGGCCGTGCAACAGCAGAACCAACTGCGCCGGCTCGAGGAACACCGCGCGTTCTATCACCTGGCGCAGTACTCGAGCTCCAGCCGCGAGCATCTGCAGATACTGGCCGCAATCGAGGACGGCGACCAGGAATGGGCCGCCCAACTGATGCGGCAGCACCTGAAATCCGCGCTGCAACGCTCCTGATCCCCTGACCCTTTCGCGCCCGCCCCATGCCCGGGTTCGGAATGTTTCAGCTCAGGCTAGATTGTATTTTTCAATATATTAGTACACAATAAGGCGTCATTCACCGTCCCAGCAGGATCGTCTTATGTCGCCCCAGCTCCCAAATTCCGACGCTTATTGGCTGCCCTTTACCGCCAACCGCCGTTTCAAGCGCAATCCCGTGGTGTTCAGCGGCGCGCAGGACATGTACTACTTCCGCCCCGACGGCAGCGAAGTGCTCGACGGCATCGCGGGCCTGTGGTGCGTGAACGCCGGCCACGGCCGGCCGGAGATCGTGCGCGCCATTTCGCGGGCGGCGGCGGATCTCGATTACGCCTCCTCGTTCCAGATGAGCCATCCGCTCGCCCTGCGCTTCGCCGATGAGTTGATTCAGGCGGCGCCCGCCGGCTTCAGCCAGGTGTTCTTCTCGAATTCGGGTTCGGAGGCCGTGGACACCGCGCTGAAGATCGCGCTGGGCTACCATCGGGCGCGCGGCGACGGACAGCGCGTGCGCCTGATCGGCCGCGAACGCTCTTACCACGGGGTCGGTTTCGGCGGCCTGTCGGTCTCGGGCATCGCGGGCCACCGCAAGCCTTTCGGCAATTTGCTGCCCTTCGTCGATCACCTGCCCCACACATACGACCGCGAGAAGATGGCCTACACCCGCGGCCAGCCCGAGTGGGGCGCGCACCTGGCCGACGCGCTGGAACGCATCGTGGCCTTGCACGATGCCTCGACCATCGCAGCGGTCATCGTCGAACCCGTTGCAGGCTCGACGGGCGTGCTGGTGCCGCCCCGCGGCTACCTGCAACGTCTGCGCGACATCTGCGACAAGCACGGCATCCTGCTGATCTTCGACGAAGTTATCTGCGGCTTCGGGCGCATCGGCGGCGCGTACTCCGCGTCGCACTTCGGCGTGATGCCGGACATCATCACCAGCGCCAAGGGACTGACCAACGGCGCAATCCCGATGGGCGCCACGCTGGTGCGGGAGCACGTGTACGAAGCCTTCATGCAAGGACCGGAGAGCGCCATCGAGCTATCGCATGGTTATACGTACTCGGGCCATCCGGTGGCATGCGCAGCCGGCCTGGCCACGCTCGAGATCGCCCGGCGCGAAAACCTGTTCGAGCGGGCCGGCGAGCTATGGAAGGAGTGGGAAGACGCCGCGCACTCGCTCAAGGGCGCTCCGCACGTAGTCGACGTGCGCAACATCGGCCTGCTTGCCGCGATCGAACTCGCCCCGGAGGAAGGCAAACCGGGTCAGCGCGGCTATGCCGTGCACCAGGCCTGCCTGGAGCGCGATTGCCTGATCCGCTCGGCCGGCGACACCATGCTGCTGTCGCCGCCGCTCACGATCGAACGCCATCAGCTGGACCGGCTCTTCTCGACGCTGTACGACGCGTTGCGGTCCCTGCCCTGATGCCTGCCGGCGCGCGACGCGGCCTGGAAGCCAGCGGCGCGCGCAACCGCAGCGCTCAACGCGGCGCGGCCGAGCAGTAATCGGCCACGGCGCGCGCCGCGCGGCGCACGTCGTCCGCGCTGATGTCCAGGTGGGTCACCAGGCGCGTCGGCCCGCCGTACACCGCCCGCATCTTTATGTTCTGCGCGTCCAGCGCGGCGGTCAGGCCATCGCACAGCGCCGGTTCGACCTGGACGAACACCATGTTGGTGTCCTGGCTCAGCACCTTGACGCCCGGGACGCCGCGCAGCCCCTCGGCCAGCAAGCGCGCGTTCTCGTGGTCCTCGGCCAGGCGCTCGACGTTGTGCTCCAGCGCATACAGGCAGGCGGCGGCCAGCACGCCGGCCTGCCGCAAGCCGCCGCCCAGCATCTTGCGCCAACGGCGGGCGCGGGCGATCAGTTCGGCGCTGCCCACCAGGACGGAGCCCACGGGCGCGCCCAACCCCTTGGAAAAGCAGATCGAAACCGAGTCGAAGGGCCGGCACAGATCCACCACCGGCTTGCCGCTGGCCACTGCCGCGTTGAACACGCGCGCGCCGTCCAGGTGCGTCGCCAGGCCGTGCTGGCGCGCCCAGTCCGTGGCCGCCTGCACATAGGAGGCCGGAATCAGCTTGCCGTGGAAGGTATTTTCCAGGGCAAGCAGGCGGGTGCGGGCGAAGTGCGGATCGCCCTCGGGCTTGAGCGCCGCTGCCAGCTTTTCCAGCGGCAGCGATCCGTCTTCCGCGTGCTCGATCGGCTGGGGCTGGATGCTGCCCAGCACGGCCGCCCCGCCCCCTTCGTATTTGTAGGTGTGCGCCAGCTGCCCCACCAGGTATTCATCGCCCCGGCCGCAATGGGCCATCAGCGCGCCCAGATTGCTTTGGGTGCCCGAGGGGAAGAACAGGCCCGCCGCCTTGCCGGCGCGCTCGGCCACCGCCTCCTGCAGGCGGATCACGGTGGGGTCGTCGCCCATCACGTCATCGCCCAGGGACGCGGCGACCATCGCCTGCAGCATGGCCGCGGAGGGCCGGGTAACGGTGTCGCTACGCAGATCGATCATGGAAAATCCTTGGATGGAAAACGGAATTCGAAACACCGCTCACTCGACGCGGGGCGCCGGCGCGGCCCGGCTCACGACCCAGATGCCGGCGAGGATCAAGGTCATGCCGCCCAGTTCGGCCGGGGTCGGCCGTTCGGCCAGCAGCGCCCAGGCGAACAGCATCGCCACGACGGGCACGCCCAGGCTCGACAGACCGGCGATGGACGCGGGCACGCGGCGCACGACCTGCAGCCACAGCAGCCAGCCGGCCGCCGTCGCGATCAGCACGATGTAGGTCATGCCGGTCCAGAGCTGCCAGCCCCACTGCGCGGGTATCTGCGGCACCAGCAGAGCCGCGGGCACTATCGCCAGGCCGCCGAACAGCATCTGCCATGCGGTGAAGGTCATGACATCCGGCGCATGCCGCTCGAACATGCGCTTGGACAGCACCGTGCCCACGCCCCAGCTCAGGCCGCTGCCCAGCCCCAGCACCACGGGGCGGATGTCGCCCAGGCCGTTCCACGGCTCCACGAAACAGATCAGGCCCACGGCGGCCAGGCCGATGCCGAACCCGTGCCTCGCGGTGGGCCGTTCGCGCAACAGCCACCACGCGAACAGGATCACCCAGAACGGCATGGTGTAGGCCATGAGCGAAACCTTGCCCACCCCGCCCGTCACCAGCGCCGTCTGCACGAATCCCTGGAAGCCGGCCGTCTGCGTCAGGCCGATCAGCAAGGTCAGTTTCCAGGGCGGCATGGCCAGCGGACGGCGGGTCGCGAACGCCAGCGCGAACAGCACCAGGCTGCCGGCCACGTAGCGCAGCGCCACGAAATCGAACGGGCCGATGTAGGGCACGATCAGTTTCATCGCGATCCAGCTGCCCGCCCAGACCAGGATGGTGCTGAACATCAGGGCAAGCCCTGCGCGATCGAAACTGCTGCGGCTCACGTCTGTGGCTCCGTGGATATGTGGGGGAAAAAGAAAAGGCGCCCGGCGCCGGCGGGTTGCCGGCACGGGCGCCTGACATTATGCGCCTGCCGCGCGGAGAACGGCCGGACGACGCCGGCCGGCCACGCTCACAGGGGCTTGGACAGCTGTTCGAGAATGGCGGGATTCTCCAGCGTGGAGACGTCCTGCGTGACCTCCTCGCCCTTGGCGACCACGCGCAGCAGGCGGCGCATGATCTTGCCTGAGCGCGTCTTGGGCAGGTTGTCTCCGAAGCGGATGTCCTTGGGCTTGGCGATGGGGCCGATTTCCTTGGCCACCCAGTCGCGCAGGGTCTTGGCGATGGCCTGCGCCTCGTCGCCTTCCGGACGCGTCCGCTTGAGCACCACGAAGGCCACGACGGCCTCGCCCGTGGTGTCGTCCGGACGCCCCACCACCGCGGCCTCGGCCACCATCTCGTGCGCCACCAGCGCCGACTCGACTTCCATCGTGCCCAGGCGGTGGCCCGAGACGTTCAGCACGTCGTCGATGCGGCCCATGATCCAAAAATAGCCGTCGGCATCGCGCTGCGCGCCGTCGCCGGCCAGGTAGTAGCCGCGCAGTTCGGACGGGAAGTAGCTCTTCTTGAAACGCTCCGGGTCGCCCCAGATGTTGCGGATCATCGCGGGCCACGGCCGCTTGACGACCAGGAAGCCGCCATTGCCTTGCTCGACGTCGGCGCCGGTCTCGTCGACGATGGCCGCCGCGATGCCCGGCAGCGGCAGGGTGCAGGAACCCGGCTTGGTCGGCGTGGCGCCCGGCAGCGGCGTGATCATGTGGCCGCCGGTCTCGGTCTGCCACCACGTGTCGACGATGGGGCAGCGCTCGCGGCCCACGTTCTTGTGGTACCACATCCAGGCTTCGGGATTGATGGGCTCGCCCACCGTGCCGATGATGCGCAGGCTGTCCAGGTCGTACTTCATCGGATGCGCTTCGGGCGAGGCCTCGGCCGCCTTGATCAGCGAACGGATCGCGGTGGGCGCGGTGTAGAACGTGGTGACCTTGTGGCGGGCGATCATGTCCCAGAACCGGCCGGCGTTCGGGTAGGTCGGCACGCCTTCGAAGACCACCTGCGTCAGGCCGGCGGCCAGCGGACCGTAGGTAATGTAGGTGTGCCCGGTGACCCAGCCCACGTCGGCCGTGCACCAGTACACATCGTCCTTGCGGGCGTCGAAGGTCCACTTCACCGTCAGCAGCGCCCACAGCAGGTAGCCCGCCGACGAATGCTGCACGCCCTTGGGCTTGCCGGTGGAACCGGAGGTGTAGAGGATGAACAGCGGATGCTCGGCGTTGACCGGCACCGGCTCGCAGGTATCGGCCTGGCCGGCCTCGACGTCATGCATCCAGAGGTCGCGGCCTTCGTTCCATTGCACCTTGCCGCCGGTGCGGCGGTACACGATGACCTTGGAGACGGCGTCGCAGCCGCCCATCGCGAAGGCCTCTTCCACCGCGGGCTTGAGCGGAATGGTCTTGCCGCCGCGCACCTGCTCGTCGGCGGTGATGACCAACGATGCGCCCACGTCCATGATGCGCTCCTGCAGGCTCTTGGCCGAGAAGCCGCCGAACACCACCGAATGCGTCACTCCCAGGCGCGCGCAGGCCTGCATGGCCACCACGGCTTCGATCGACATCGGCATGTAGATGATGGCGCGGTCGCCTTTCTTGTAGCCCAGCGCGGCGATGCCGTTGGCGAAGCGGCACACGCGCGCCAGCAGTTCGCGATAGGTCACCTTGTCGACCTTGCCATCGTCGGACTCGAAGATGATGGCGGTCTTGTCGGCATTGCCGTTGGTCAGGTGGACGTCCAGGCAATTGGCCGACACGTTGAGTTCGCCGTCGCCGAACCAGCGGTAGAACGGAGCGTCGGATTCGTCGAGGACCTGCGTGAACGGCTTGGTCCACTGCAGGTTGTCGCGGGCCTGGCCGGCCCAGAATCCGTCGAAATCGTTCTCGACCTGCGCGCATAGCGCGTTATAGGCTTCCATGCTGGGAATGGCGGCGCCCTGCGCCGCGCGTTCGGGCGGCGGGAAAACACGGGTTTCCACCAGGACGGACTCAATAGCGTTCGACATGATTTTTGTCTCCAATCGGTGATTCTGTTGTTTATGCCGCTTTTTCATTACCCACTTGCAACCGTATCGCCACGCTCTTACGGGCACCTTACGCAAAATGCGGGCCAGAGCCCGCAAGGGCGCAGGAGCTCGGAGCTCCGGCAATGCCGGCCTCGGGCCGGAGGGCCGCAAGGCATCCATGTAGCGGCATGCACAAGCAAACAACGCACCGGCGCCGCATCGGGAAAGCGGCGCCGCTGGGCAGACCATAAGGATAGCAGCCGCGGCGGCGCTTTCGCGAGACTCAGGCGGCGCGCCGGGCCAGCCCGCGTTTCATGTCCACGCGCGCCAGCAGGATGAGGCCGCCGACGAAGAACAGGCCGGTCACCAGGATCGCCAGCCGGTGGTTGCCGTCAGTGGCCCAGGTCACCAGGCCATAGGTCAGCGGGCCGATCACGGCGGCCAGCTGCACCGCGAAGGTCCACAGCGAGAAGAACTCGGCCAGGCGGCCTGCGGGCGCGAGCGCGCCCGTCATGGCCCGCCCCGCGCTCTGGGTGGTGCCCATGCACAGCCCCGCCAGCGTGGCGGCCACCCAGAACACCGGCGCCGTCACGGCCGCGTAGGCCACCAGCACCATGACGATCCAGCCGACCAGCGTCATGGCCAGCGCCGGCTTGTGGCCGATGCGATCCTGCACGTAGCCGAACGAGAACGCGCCGGCCGCGGCGCCGATGTTCACCGTGAACACCAGCAGCATGATCTGGGGAGTGGTGAAGCCCATGACCTCCGAGGCGTACACGGCCGCCAGCGTGATCACCACGGAGATTCCGGCCTGGTAGCAGGCGATGCACATGAGCAGCCGGCGGAACTCCGGAAAATGCAACCCCGTTTCACGCCACGCGTAGGCCAGCCGCTTGAGCATGCGCAGCGCCTCGGGCTGGCCGGTTTGCGGTTTCGCGCGTTCGCGCAGCAGGAAGAAGGACGGCAGCGCCGCCAGCGCGAATACGGAGCACGTGACGACGATGACCCAGGGGACGAAGTGCTCGGCCGTCGCCCCCCGGGCCTCGGCCAGGGTCACGACCACCAGCGACAGTCCCAGGGTGAGCATGCCGCCGCAATAGCCGAAGCTCCAGCCCCAGCCCGACACCCGCCCCAGCGCGGCGGGCTTGGCGAGCTCGGGCAGGAAGGCCGCCACCACGGATTCACCCACGCAATAGCAGTAGTTCGATATGACGATGGCGGCCAGCGCGAGCCAGACGTCTCCCGGCCCGGCCTGGGTCAGCACCAGGGTGGCCGCGACGCATCCCACCGTGCTGGTGTAGAGCAGCCGGCGCTTGCCCGCGCGCGCGTCGGCGCGGGCGCCCAGCGTGGGCATGGTCAGCATGATGAGCAGGTAGGACAGCGACAGCGCCGCGGTCCAGGCCAGCGTGGCCCACGGAGCGCGCCCGCCCACCACGCCGACGAAATAGGTGCTGAACACCGCCGTGAGGATCACGGTGGTGTAGCCGGAATTGGCGAAGTCGTACATGGCCCAGGCCCAGACTTCGCGTTTGGCCACGCCCGGATTCAGAGGGCTGTCGCCCCCTGCTCCGGCGTGCTGCGCGGAAGCGCCGGCGGGCGCTTCCGACGGCTCGCCATGGCTCATAGGCCCAGCGCCGCGATGCCTGCTTGAGCGATCTGCACGTCTTCGGTCGATTTCACGCCCGAGACGCCGACCGCGCCCACCACGTGACCGTTCGCCACGACCGGCACGCCGCCTTCCAGCAGGCCGTCGATCAGGGGGGCCGACAGGAACGAATAGCGGCCGTTGTTGATCATTTCTTCATAGACGCGCGATTCGCGGCGGCCCAACGCGGCGGTCTTGGCCTTCGCGGGAGCGATATGCGCCGAGATCGGGGCCGCGTCGTCCAGGCGCAGCATGCCCAGCAGGTGGCCGCCGTCGTCGACCACGGCAATGGTGACTGCCCACTTGTTCTGCAGGGCGTGTGCTTCGGCCGCGGCCAACACTTTCTTGACGTCTTCGGCGCTCAGCACGGGTTTGGTATTCATTGCAGCGACTCCTTGATCTGTTCCAGGGCGGTTGGGTCTTCGATGGTCGTCAGGTCGCCGGGATCGCGTCCTTCGCATACCGCGACGATCGCGCGGCGCAGCACCTTGCCGGACCGGGTTTTGGGCAACGCGCCCACGAACCGGATCCGGGCGGGCCTGGCCACCGCTCCCAGCTGATCTTCCACCAGCCGCATGATATCGCCTTCCAGCTGCTTTGCCCCCTCCGGCGTTTCGGCCCCGGCGGGATTCTTCAGCACCGCGAACGCCATGGCCACCTGCCCCTTGAGCGCATCGGCCACGCCCACGACCGCGCATTCGGCTACCAGGCCGTGGCTATTGACCGATTCCTCGATCTCGCGCGTGCCCAGCCGGTGGCCCGCCACGTTGATCACGTCGTCCGTGCGGCCCAGGATGAACCAGTAGCCATCGGCGTCCACCAGCCCCCAGTCAAATGTGGAATACACCTGACGGCCGGGAATGGACGTGAAGTAGGTCTGCACGAAACGCTCGTCATCTCCCCAGATGGTCGCCATCGCGCCGGGCGGCAGCGGCGGCACGATGGCCACCACGCCCTTCTGGTCCGGGCCCAGGTCCTCGCCGGTGGATTCGCTGACGATCCGCGCGTCGAAACCGTATACGGGGAAGGACGGGCTGCCGTAGCGGGTGGGCACCTGTTCGACCCCCGGCTGCGCCGAGAGAATGGGCCAGCCGGATTCCGTCTGCCAGTAATTGTCGATGATCGGCTTGCCCAGCCCGCTGGAAATCCATTGCGCCGTGGGTTCGTCCAGGGGCTCGCCCGCCAGGTACACCGCGCGCAGCGAGGACAGGTCGTGCTGTCTGAGAAGCGCCGGGTCCTGGCGCTTGAGCACGCGCACCGCGGTCGGAGCCGAAAACAGGGTATTGACGCCGAACTGCTCCACCAGCCTCCACAGGATCGCGCCGTCGGGGCGCACCGGCGTGCCTTCATACAGCACCGTCGCCTGCCCGCCGATCAGCGGGCCGTAGACGATGTAGGAATGCCCCACCACCCAGCCGATGTCGCTGGTGCAGAAGAACGTGTCGCCCGCCTTGCCGTTGAAGATGTATTCCATGGACGAAGCCAGCGCGACGGCATAGCCGCCCGTGTCGCGCTGCACGCCCTTGGGCCGGCCCGTGGTGCCCGAGGTGTAGAGGATATAACTGGGTTCGGACGACTCCAGCCACTCGACCGGCACCCGCGCGCCCCGGTGGCGCTCCCTCAGGGCGGCGTAATCGAGGTCGCGCCCCGCCACGGGCTCGAACGGAGCGAGGCCGCGGTCGAACACCACCACCGAGGCGGGCGGCGTCTTGGCCAGGGCCAGCGCCCGGTCCAGCAGCGGTTTGTACGGCACGACCTTGCCGGCCCGGGAGCCGCCGTCGGTACAGACCACGACCTTGGGCGCCGCGTCGTCGATGCGCTGCGCCAGGTTGACCGAGGCGAACCCGCCGAACACCACGGAATGCACGGCGCCGATCCGGGCGCAGGCCAGCATCGTGAACACCGCCTCCGGCACCATCGGCATGTAAAGCAGCACCCGGTCGCCGCGTCCCACGCCCAGTTCCTTGAGCATGGCGGCGGCGGCATTGACCTCTTCGAAGACGTCCTGCCGGGAGTAGACGCGTTCGCGGTCCACTTCGGTGGACACCCAGATCAGGGCCGGCGCGTCGGCCTGCGTCGGCAGCCAGCGGTCGACGGCGTTGTAGCAAAGATTGGTGCGCCCGCCCACGAACCACTTGGCGAAGGGCGGACGGGAAAAGTCCAGCACAGACTCGAACGGCGTTTCCCAGTGAATGCGGCCCGCCTCTTCCCGCCAGAATGCATCGCGATCGTGCACCGAGCGGTAATGGAAATCCCGGGTTTTTTGCATTTATGTCTCCTGTTATCGTTCGTAAGCCTTAAGGCTGATTGCTTTCTTTTGGAATCCTTCGGTCATTTTGGTTGGCGAACCTTGCACGAGGCTTGCCGCAAGTCAAAAAGTTCCGCCAAGCGTCCACGCTGCATGGACATTTAAGCCGGTAACGTAACGAACCGGTCTTGAAAGTTTGGTAGAATCCCCGCGAAGTTGTACAAAAATGTTGATTTTGCTGACATTTCAGCCCGATTCACGGCGAATTCCGTGCTTTTGGCCGTTGTCCGCGGATCATCCCCAGGCGAATGCATCGACACTCCACACACGCGCGACAGATTTCATCCACTGGCCAGGCGACTCGCGGTCTGCGTTTGCTGGCGCTGGTGGCGTGCGTGGCGGGTCTGGCAGGTTGTGCCGGTACGAACCAAAAGTCAACCGCCTATACGTCGGAGATCGACCCCTACGAAACGGAGTGGGTAGCCACCGCCGATGACCCCATCGGCATGCTGGTGGTGCACAAGTTCAAGCGCGAGCGCCAGAAAGCCCATTCCGGCGTGAGCAGCGACAACGCCATGGTAAGCGAAGCCCTGAACTACCTGGGCATCCGCTACCGCTTCGGCGGCAATTCCCCCGATACCGGATTCGATTGCAGCGGGCTGGTCACGTACACCGCCGAACGTTCGCTCGGCCTGAAGCTGCCCCGCAACGCCGCCGAGATGGCGCGCCAGGGCGTCGCCGTCGACAAGAACGAACTGAAGGCCGGCGACCTGGTCTTCTTCAATACGCTGGGCCGCCGCTATTCGCATGTCGGCATCTACCTGGGCGATGACCGCTTCGTGCACTCCCCCAGCGCCGGCGGCGTGGTCCGCGTCGAAAACATGACCATGGCCTACTGGGCCAAGCGCTACAACGGCGCCCGCCGCCTGGACAACAACCTGATGGCTTCCGCCCGCGCGGCCAACTGAGCCCCGCCCCGCTTCCTCGCACCAGACAAGCAAAACGCCGCCTGGCTTTCCAGCCAGGCGGCGTTTTCGTTTCTCTTCGCGGCTTGCGGGCCGCTGGCCGTTTCGGCCTCCCCAGTGTTCTCTCGCGGCCGCGGCAGGCGGCCGCTGCCTAGTGCACCGTGCCCGCGCGGGAGCACAGGCCGCACTGCTGCAGCGCCTGCTGCATGCTGCATACTGAGCGGCGACAAGCCACGACCCGGATGCCGCCGCGCTGAGCCGCGTTGCGGAAGGTCTTCATGACGTTGTGACCCAGGAAGTCGGTCAGCAGGATGACCAGCTGGGTGCCCGACGGCAGTTGCAGCGTCTTCTTTTGATGCGAGGGATCGCGCCCGCTGATGTGGTGCGTGATCGAAATATTGTGTCCTTTGAGAAGATCGGGAATGTTGCCGAGGCGGTCGGCGCCCACTACCACTGCACTGAGTCCTGCCGTCATGATGAACCTCGCTGGGTCGTTGAGACTGGATGTAATGATAATGATTCCTATTTTTTAGTCAACACAAATGAGAGCCATTCTTATTTAATTATTTTTATGAGCCCACAAAGAGGGATAGCGAGATCAGGAAGCGGCAAGAAAAAAGCGCGGGCCGGAAGGCGCCGCGCTTTCTGCTCGATGAGGGGGAGAAGCCGCCTACTTGGGCGTGCCCTGCACCGCTTCGGTGACGACGGCGCGGCTCAGGGACGGCGCCAGCATTTCCAGGAAGGTGTAGACATAGTCGCGCAGGAACACGCCCGCCTTCACGCCGACGCGGGTCGTATGCGTGCCGAACAGATGGCCCACGGGCAACCCCACCAGGTTCGAGTCGCGCCGCGGGTCGTAGGCCACGCCCGCGATGATGCCGATGCCCAGGCCCACGTCGACGTAGGTTTTGATCACGTCGGCGTCGATGGCTTCCAGCACGATGTCCGGATGGATGCCCTGGTTCGCGAAGATCTCGTCGATGGTGCTGCGGCCGGTGAAGGCGCGGTCATAGGTCACGATGGGGAATTCGGCCAGCTGCGCCAGCGACAGGCGCTTGGCGGCGCTCGACGTCAGCTCGGCCAGCGGATGGTCCGGGCGCACGACCACGGTGTGCTCCCAGGCGTAGACCGGCAGGGTGGCGAGACCCGGCGTCAGGGCCAGGGATTCCGTCGCCAGCGCAAGGTCGGCCTGCTCGTGCAGGACCATCTCCGCCAATTGCGCGGGACTGCCTTCGGCCAGCGACAGGTGCACCTTGGGAAATTGCTTGCGGAACGCGGGGATGACCCGGGGCAGCAGATAGCGCGCCTGGGTGTGCGTGCATGCAATCACCAGGCCGCCCTCGTCGCGGCGCGCGAACTCGTCGCTGACCTTCTTGAGATTGTCCACTTCCCGCATGATGCGGTCGATGACCTGCGAGACCGCCAGGCCGGGCTTGGTCAGCCCTTTGATGCGTTTTCCATGCCGTTCGAAGATCTTGATGCCCAGTTCGTCTTCGAACTCGATAATCGCCTTGGAGACCCCCGGCTGAGAGGTGTAGAGCATCCGGGCGGCTTCGGTCAGATTGAAGTCGCGCCGGATGGTTTCCCGCACGAAACGAAATTGCTGCAGGTTCATGAATTGGCCCCTGATAGACGGACCAATTATAAGTAATAAGGACGCCTTGCTATATCACTTATTTGTATAAGCTTAGGAGCAAGACGTCCCCCTTTCAGCGCATCGTAATCGTGGTGTTCACGCTCTTGGCATGCGCGGACCAGCGCGCGGTAACCGTCTTGGTCTGTGTCCAGAACTGCACCGCCTGCTTGCCATTGGGGCCCAGGTCGCCCAGCTTGGAGCCGCGCGAACCCGTGAAGCTGAACCAGGCCACCGGCACCGGAATCGGCACGTTGATGCCCACCTGGCCCACGTCGATGTTGTTCTGGAAGTAGCGGGCCGCGCCGCCATCCTGGGTGAAGATCGCGACGCCGTTGCCGTTGGGGTTGCGGTTGATGAACTCCACCGCGTCCTCCAGTGTTTCGGCGCCCACCACGCACAGGACCGGGCCGAAGACCTCTTCGGTATAGATCGTCATGTTTTCGTTGACGCCGTCGAAGATCGTCGGGCCCACGAAGTTGCCTTGCTCGAAACCGGGCACCTTCAGGTTGCGGCCGTCCAGCAGCAGTTTCGCGCCCTCGTCCACGCCCTTCTGGATCAGGCTTTCGACGCGCTTCTTGGCATTGGGCGACACCAGGGGGCCCAGGTCGGCGGCGCGGTCGGTGCCGGCGTTGACCTTGAGCTTCTTGGCGCGTTCGACGAAATCGGGCAGCCAGTTGCGCGCCTCGCCGACCAGCACGGCCACGGACGAGGCCATGCAGCGCTGGCCGGCCGCGCCGAAGGCGGCGCCCAGCAATTGGTTCAGCGCGACCTCGGGATCGGCGTCCGGCAGCACCACGCAGTGATTCTTAGCGCCCATCATGGACTGGCAACGCTTGCCCGCGGCCGAGGCGCGGTTGTAGATCTCGGTGCCCACGCGGGTCGAGCCGATGAAAGAGACCGCCTTGATGTCAGGGTGCTCGCAGATGCCGTTGGCGGTGTCGGGGCCGCCGTGCACGACGTTCAGCACGCCTGGGGGCAGGCCGGCTTCCAGGGCCAGCTGCGCCAGGAACAGCGAAGACGTCGGGTCCTGTTCGGAGGGTTTGAGCACGAAGGTATTGCCGCAAGCCACGGCGATGGGGAACATGAAGCAGGGCAGCATCACGGGGAAATTGAACGCGGTAATGCCCGCGCACACGCCCAGCGGCTGGATCAGCGTGTAGACGTCGATGCCCGATGCGGCATTCTCGGCGTACTCGCCCAGCTGCAGATTGGCGATCGAGCAAGCGTGCTCGACCACTTCCAGCCCGCGGCCGACTTCGCCCTCGGCGTCCGGCAGCGTCTTGCCGTGCTCGCGGGTGATCATCTCGGCCAGCTTGCCGGTATTGGCGCGCAACAGCTCCTGGAACTTCAGCATGACGCGCATCCGCATGCCCTGCCCGCTGTTGCGCCAGGTCTTGAAGGCTTCCTTGGCGTTGGAGACGGCCAGGTCCAGTTCTTCGCGGGTGGCGAAGGGGACCTTGGCGACGACCTCCTGGGTGGCGGGATTGATCACGTCTCGCCATTCGGTGGTTTTGGACTGCACTAGCTTGCCGCCGATCAATAGCGGAACGCGCGGGACTTCACTCATTTGATGCTCCTCACACTGCATAGTCGATGCGGAGGGGACTCCGCGTTCATGGATCTTGCGGCGCGGCGCGGGCCTCGGGCCTGCGCCACGCGCATGGCCTTATTTCTTCACGAGCGGGCAGGTGGAATCGGCCAGGGGCTGGAAAGCCTCGGCGGCCGGAATGGTGGCCACCAGCTTGGAATAGTCCCAGCCGCCCTTGGATTCCGCGGGCTTCTTCACTTCATACAGATACATATCGTGGATCACGCGGCCGTCCGGGCGGATCGAGGCATTGCGCATGATCGGGTCCTTGATGGGCAGTTCGCGCATCTTGTCGGCCACCACCTTGCCGTCCGTGCTGCCGGACGCCGCCACGGCGCGCAGGTAGTGCAGCACGCTGGAATACACGCCGGCCTGGGTCATCGTGGGCTTCAGGCCGCGGAAGGCCTTTTCGAAGCGCGTGGACCACTGGCGGGTGGTGTCGTCGTAATCCCAATAGAAGCCGTCCACGTACGACAGGCCCTGGGCATTGTCCAGGCCGAGCGCGCGCAGGTCGGACAGGAAGATCAGCAGCGACACCAGCCGCTGCCCGCCCGCCACGATGCCGAACTCGCGCGCCTGCTTCACCGCGTTGACGGTGTCCTGGCCGCCATTGGCCAGCGCCACCACCTGCGCCTTGGAGCTTTGGGCCTGCAGCAGATAGGAAGCGAAGTCCGGCGCATTCAGCGGGTGGCGCACGCTGCCCGCCACCGTGCCGCCCAGCGCCTGCACGGCCTTGGCCGTATCGGCCTCCAGGGAATGGCCGAAGGCATAGTCCACCGTAATGAAGAACCAGGACTTGCCGCCCGCCCGCACCGTGGCCTTGGCGCCGCCCGCGGACTGCGAATACGTGTCGAACATCCAGTGGAAGCCGACGGGCGAGCAGTCCTTGTTGGTCAGCGCCGTCGTGGCCGGACCGGAAAACATCACCACCTTGTTCTTTTCTCGCGCGATGCCCTGCACCGCCAGCGCCACGGCGGAGTTGGTCAGGTCGGCGATGGCGGTGACCCCGTCGCGGTCGAACCATTCACGCGCCTTGGCCGCGCCCACGTCCGCCTTGTTCTGGTTGTCCGCGGACACCAGATCGATCTTCATTCCCTTGCACTCCGCGGCCAGGCAATCGTCGATCGCCAACTGCGCCGCCGCCACCGAACCCGCTCCCCCCATCCCGGCGTAGGTGCCGGACATGTCCGTCAGAATGCCGATCTTCACTGGCGGCTTGTCCGCCGCGTGCGCCTGGGCAACCAGGGCGGCGCCCAGACACAAACCTACGGCCAGCCCGCGTGCGTGCAATTTCATGGATTTGTCTCCTGAGTTTTATGCGTTATGGCGCCGTCTTTGCGGCCTGCGATCCCACGGAGCGTCGCCCCAGGGTCTGCCAACCCAGTGTAGATGTGTGAAAATCAACGAGCAACACCAGAAATGCACATTCCTTGTGCATTTATGAACAATAGGATTTCTCGTCCGCCGCGCATGGCGCCACGGACGCCTGGAGCGCCGGATCGTGCTTGATTGGGATAGCCTGCGGTATTTCCTGGAAGTGGCCCGTACGCAGCGGGTCAGCGCGGCGGCGCGCAAGCTCGGGGTGGAGCACACGACGGTCTCGCGGCGCATCCGCGCGCTGGAGGCCGAGCTGGAAACGCTGCTGTTCGAGAAATCGCGCAGCGCCGGGTTCATGCTGACGGAAGACGGCCAGCGCCTCTTCGTCCACGCCGAACAGATGGAAAGCACGGTGCATTCCGCCCGCGAGAACCTGTCGGGCATCGGCCAGGCGCTGTCCGGCCACCTGCGCATCGGCGCCACCGAAGGTTTCGGCAGCTACGTGCTGACGCCGCTGGCCGCCGATTTCCAGCGCCGCTATCCGCACATCACGCTGGACATCCTGCCGGTGCCGCGCTTCGTCAGCCTGTCCAAGCGCGAGGCCGATCTGGCCATCACCATCGAGCGTCCCCAGCGCGGGCCGTATGTGTGCAGCAAACTGTGCGACTACACGCTGCGCCTGTACGGAACGCCCGGCTATCTCGCCCGCCACCCGCCGATCGCGTCGCGCGCGGACCTGTCCGACCATACCTTCATCGGCTACGTGGACGAACTGCTGTTCAGCGAACGCCTGCGTTACCTGGAAGACCTGCTGCCCGCCAGCAAGGTGGTCCTGCGCAGCACCAGCGTGGTCGCGCAGTACCACGCCGCGCTGCAGGGCCAGTCGCTGGCGATCCTGCCCTGCTTCATCGCCGCGCAGGACCCGCGGCTCGTGCCCGTGCTGGAAAACGAAGTGGAGATCACGCGTTCGTTCTGGATGTACTGCCACGAGGACCTGCGCAAGCTCAAGCGCGTGACGGTCCTGTGGGAGTTCATCCGCAAATCGGTGCTGAAGAACGCCGACCTGCTGGCCGGCCGGCGCGGCACGATGAAGTATCTGCCCTGAAGGCCGGGGCCCCGGGGGAGCCGCCCTAGGCGCTGTTGCGGGGCGCCTTCACGCGCAAGCGCCGCATCAGCAGGAAGACCGTCAACAGGGCCACCACGCCATGGATGGCCCACACGCCCACGCCGAAGCTGAGCTTGCCGCTGGAGATCCAGGCGCGCGACAGGTTGATCAGATTCATGTAGAGCAGGCCCACCAGGCCGGCGATGAGCAGGTCGCCCGAGCGTCCCAGGCGGGGGTTCACCGCACCGAGGGGGATGGCGAGCAGCGCGAGGTTCAATGCGGCCAGCGGCAGCGAGATACGCCACATCACCTGCGACCAGCTGCTGTCGGTGTTGTCCGCCATCAGTTGCGAGGTGGTGCGCGCCTTGGACGAGCGCTCCGCCGCGGCGCGGGCCTCGGCCACCGGATCGCCGCCCGACTTGCTTTCCAGACGCAGCCCGTACTTGTCGAAATGCACCAGGCGGAGCTCGGGCGTGCCCGGCTTCAGGTCGTAGCGGTGCCCCTCGCCCAGCACCAGGAAGCGGTCGCCGTTGGGCAAGGTTTCGCTGTGCGCCTTGCTCGCGGTCAGCACGCTCAGCCATTCGGGCCCGGTTTCGCGCGCGAACACGTTGCCCAATTCATCGTTGGCGTCGAGCGGATCCTCGGCGAAGAACACGCGGTTGCCTCCGGACGATTCCGCGAACTGGCCCGCCGTGACCTTGGACAGGTCCGAGCGTTGCTCGAAACGTTCGTGGTATTCGCCGATCTGGCGGTACGCCCAAGGCGCCGCCACCAGCGTCAGCCCCGCCACGGCGATCGCGACGGGGACGGCCACGCGCAGCACGGGCTTCAGCCAGTCCGCCAGGGACAGGCCGCTAGCGAACCACACCACCATTTCGGATTCGCGGTAGTTGCGCGTGACGGTGGTCAGGACCGCGATGAATACCGAGACCGCCAGCACGGTCGGCAAGGCAGTGATGGTCGACAGCGCGGCCAGCACCAGCACGACGTCCGCCCCGATGTTGCCTCCCGCGGCTTCGCCGAGCAAGCGCACGAGCAGCACGCTGAGCCACACGACGAGCAACGTGGAAAAGACAACGCCAGCGTGACTGACGATCTCGCTGACGACAGAGCGTTTAAATAGAGACATGGGAGAATATGCGGGATAATCGACCGCATCATACACAGACGTACACGGGAAACCCTCATGGAATTTAGCACACAGACCACTGCTTCCCTGCACCAAGTCAAAACCGCCGCCCTGGCCGTCGGGGTGTACGCGGAAGGCGTGTTGAGCCCCGCAGCAGACCTCATCGACCGCGCCTCCAACGGCGCCGTGCGCTCGGTGGTCAAGGCCGAGTTCCGCGGCCGCGCCGGCTCCACCCTGACGCTGCGCAACCTGCCCGGCGTGACCGCGCAACGCGTGGTGCTGGTGGGCCTGGGCAAGCAGGAGGAATACTCGGCCCGCGCCCACGCCTCGGCCGAACAGGCGTTCGCGTCGGCCTGCGTCGCCGCCCAGCTCGCCGAAGGCGTGTCCACGCTGGCCGCCAACCCCATCGCCGACGTGGCCATCGTCGCCCGCGCCCGCAGCGCGGCCATCGCCGCCGGCAACGCCGCCTATCACTACGACGCCAGCTTCGGCAAGCCCGACCGCGACGCCCGCCCCAAGCTCAAGAAAATCGTCCAGGTCGTCGAGCGCGCCGATGCCGCCCAGGCCCAGAAGGGCCTGCGCGAAGGCGGCGCCATCGCCAACGGCATGGACCTGACCCGCACGCTGGGCAACCTGCCCGGCAATATCTGCACCCCCACCTACCTGGGCGAGACCGCCAAGCGCCTGGCCCGCGAGTTCAAGTCGTTGAAGGTCGAGGTGATGGACCGCAAGCAGGTCGAGGCGCTGGGCATGGGTTCGTTCCTGTCGGTCGCCCGCGGTTCCGAGGAAGCCCTGCGCTTCATCGTGCTGCGCCACGCCGGCAACAAGTCCGCCAAGAAGAGCGCGAAGTCGGCCCCGGGCCCCATCGTGCTGGTCGGCAAAGGCATCACCTTCGATGCCGGCGGCATTTCGCTCAAGCCCGCCGCCACCATGGACGAAATGAAGTACGACATGTGCGGCGCCGCCAGCGTGCTGGGCTCGTTCCGCGCCCTGGCCGAACTGGAGCTTCCGCTGGACGTGGTCGGCCTGATCCCCGCTTGCGAGAACCTGCCCAGCGGCAAGGCCAACAAGCCGGGCGACGTGGTCACCAGCATGGCCGGCCTGACCATCGAAATCCTGAACACCGACGCCGAAGGCCGCCTGGTCCTGTGCGACGCCCTGACCTACGCCGAACGCTTCAAGCCGTCCGCCGTGATCGACATCGCCACCCTGACCGGCGCTTGCGTGGTCGCCCTGGGCAACGTCAACAGCGGCCTGTTCTCCAAGCATGACGCCCTGGCCGACGCGCTGGCCGCCGCCGGCCGCGCATCGCTGGACACCGCATGGCGCATGCCCATGGACGACGCCTACCAGGAACAGCTGAAGTCCAACTTCGCCGACCTCGCCAACATCGGCGGCCCCCCGGCGGGCGCGGTCACGGCGGCCTGCTTCCTGTCGCGCTTCGCCACGGCCTATCCCTGGGCCCACCTGGACATCGCCGGCACGGCCTGGCGCGGCGGCAAGGACAAGGGCGCCACCGGCCGCCCCGTGCCGCTGCTGATGCAGTACCTGCTGGACCAGGCGTGAAGCGCCTGGAACGGTGCCTGGCATGACGCGCATCGATTTCGCCTTCGGCGCGCCAGACCGCCTGCGCATGGCGTGCCAGGTCGTGCGCAAACGCTTCCTGGCGGGCCAGCGGCTGGTGGTGTACTGTAAAGACGGCAGCCGGCTGGCCGCGTTCGACCGCATGCTGTGGGCGTTCGACGACACGTCCTTCGTGCCCCACGTGCTGGCCAACGACCCGCTGGCGGCCGATACGCCGGTGGTGCTGACCGCGGGCGATCCGCAGCAGGCCGCGGCGGCCGCGAGCCAGGGCGGGCATCCCGCCCCTTCCTGGCTGCTGAACCTGGACAATGACTGCCCCCCCGGGTTCGAGGCCTTCGAGCGGCTGCTCGAAATCGTCTCCGACGACCCCGAAGACAAGCAGGCCGCCCGCCAGCGCTGGCGCGCCTACCAGGGCGCCGGCCACGCGCCGCACAGCCACGACCTCAGCCGCCAGCAGCCGGACGGCTGACCGCCACGCCGGCGCGCCCCGGCCCGCCGCGCCATCCAGACCTTCTGGGAGCCACCATGCCCTCTAGCCTCAACGACCCCGGCATCCCTACTTTGACCCAACGGGCCGAGCCCACCTTCCATGCGCCCTCGGCCGTCGGCGGCGCGCAGGCGCCGGTGCTGACGGCGCTGGCCGACGAGGCCGCGCATGCGTATGCCGACGAGGCCTTCCCGCTGTTGACCGACGTGGCCGAACCCGCGGGTTCGCCCGCCGGCGGCCCGGCACCCCTGCCCGATCCTGCCGTCGTCAGCGCCCGCCTGCAGGCGGAAGTGGAACAGCTCATGCGGGAGGCCCTGGCGGACGCCATCGAGCAGATCCAGGCCCGCATGGACGCCGAATTGCCGGCCATCGTCGCCCGTGTCCTGCGGGATGTCAGGCCAGGCTGAGCTCCCGGGAACCCATGCCAGGCATCTGGTCTAATTCTGGTCAAAACTGGATTCTTCAGGGAACTGTAAGGTATCCTTCCCATCTAAGCCTTCTAGGCAACCACTACTCTGCCGCACACAGGAGTTCTCATGAACGAATATCGTCCGTCCCCTTTTAACCGTTCCGGCGCGCTGGCCGGCGCGCCGGGCGAGGTCGCGCGCAACAAGGTCCTGCGCAACACCTATTGGCTTCTGGCGCTCTCGCTGATCCCCACCGTGCTGGGCGCCGCCGTGGGCCTGTACACCGGCATCAACGCCGTCATGGGCGCCAGCCCCGGCCTGTCCGCGATCGTGTTCCTGGTGGGCGCGTTCGGCATGATGTTCGCCATCGAGAAGAACAAGAACAACTCGCTGGGCGTCGTCCTGCTGCTGGCCTTCACTTTCTTCATGGGCATCATGCTGTCGCGCCTGCTCGGCTTCGTCATGGGCATGAGCAACGGCTCGCAGCTGGTCATGACCGCCTTCGGCGGCACCGCGATCGTGTTCGGCACGATGGCCACGCTGGCCACGACCATCAAGCGCGACCTTTCCGGAATGCAGAAATTCCTGTTCATCGGCGCGGTCGTGATCCTGGTGGCGGCCCTGGCCAACATCTTCCTGCAGCTGCCTGCGCTGATGCTGACCATTTCGGTCCTGGCCATCGTCATCTTCTCCGCCTTCATGCTGGTCGACCTCCAGCGCGTGGTCAACGGCGGCGAAACCAACTACGTGTCCGCCACGCTGGCCATCTACCTGGACGTCTACAACGTCTTCTCGAACCTGCTGATGCTGCTGGGCATCTTCGGCGGCAACCGCGAGTAATCGCCAGCAGCCAGAACGGCTCCAAGGGCCTACATTCCCATGTAGGCCCTTTTTATTTCGGGCACCTTCGATTCCTGCCGTCATGCCAGACCGCCGCCGTTTCCTCCAGGCCGCCGCCGGTGCCGCCCTTATCGGCGCTTCCGGGGGCGCCCGCGCCCTCAGCCAGCAGTCTCCGATGCTGGCCCGCACCGTTCCGGCGTCCGGCGAGGCGCTGCCCGTCATCGGCCTGGGTACCGCGGACACCTTCAACGTGGATCCCGGCGATGCCTCCGCCATGGCGCCGCTGGCCCAGGTACTGGATACCTTCCAGCAAGCGGGCGGCTCGCTCATCGACACCGCGCCCAGCTATGGCCAGGCGGAAGCCGTCACCGGCGCGCTGCTGGACCGCGCCCCCGGCCTGCGGGCCCGGACCTTCCTGGCCACCAAGATCAGCACGCAGGGGCACGAGTCGGCCATGCGCCAGTTTCGCCAATCCCAGAAAGCGCTCGGCACCGACAAGCTCGACCTGGTCCAGGTTCACAATCTGATCGACACCGCCAACCAGCTGGCGCTGCTGCGCGATCTGAAACGCCAGGGCATCATCCGTTACGCGGGTATCACCCACTATGCGGACCATGCCCACGACGAGCTGACCGCGCTGGTCGAGCGAGAGCGGCCCGATTTCCTGCAGGTCAACCTGTCGGTCGGGGCCCGCAACGCGGAAAAACGCCTGCTGCCCGCATGCCAGGCCAACGGCGTCGCGGTGCTGATCAACCGCCCCTTCCAGGACGGCGCGCTGTTTCGCCAGGTCAGGGGCATGGCGCTGCCAGCCCTGGCGGCGGAAATCGATTGCACGTCGTGGGCGCAGCTGTTCCTGAAATTCATCATCGGGCATCCCGCCGTCACGGCCGTCATCCCCGCCACCTCCAAACCGGCCAACATGGCGGACAATGCCCGCGCCGGGTTCGGCCGGCAACCCGACGCCGCCCTGCGGGACCGCATCGCCGCCCTGCTGGCCTGACGCCATGGCGGCCGCGAACACCCTGCGGGGCCGGGCGGCGCAGGCGCTGGGCATCCAGGATGGCGAGCTGGCTCCGGCGGCCTGCGGCTTCGCCTTTTTCTTCTTTCTCTTCTGCGGCTATTTCATGCTGCGCCCGATCCGCGAAACGATGGGCATCCAGGCCGGCGTGAATCAGTTGCAGTGGCTATTCACCGCCACCTTCATCGCCATGCTTGCCGTCGTGCCGCTGTTCGGCTGGCTGTCCGCCCGCGTGCCGCGCGCCACGCTGGTCACCTGGGTCTACGCCCTCTTCGCCCTCACCATGGCCGGCTTCGCCGTCCTGCTCCACTTGCGGCCCGGCAGCGTCTGGGCGGCGCGCACCTTCTACGTCTGGCTGTCGGTGTTCAACCTGTTCGTCGTCTCCATCGCCTGGAGCCTGATGGCCGACGTATTCCGGATGGATTCCGCCAAGCGCCTCTTCGCCCTGATCGCCGCGGGCGCCAGCGCGGGCGGCCTCTCGGGCCCGCTGTTGGGCGGACTCCTGGCCGGCGCCCTGGGCCCCGCCGGCCTGCTGCTCCTGTCGGCGCTGCTGCTGGCCGCCACGCTGCCGCTCAAGCGCTGGCTGCTGCGGTGGCGCGCGGCCGCCCGGGAAGACGCCTCGCCGGACGATATGGAGCGCCCCATCGAGGGCTCCGTCCTCGCGGGCATATCGCGCATCTTCCGGTCGCCCTACCTGATGGGGATTTCGCTGCTGGTGATCCTGCTCGCCACGCTCAGCACGTTCCTGTACATGGAGCAGGCGCGGCTCGTGGCCCATGCCTTTCCCGACACGGCCCAACGCATACGGGTCTTCAGCACGCTGGACTTCGCGGTGCAGGCGCTGTCGCTGCTGTCCCAGGTCTTCATCACCGGGCGGGTCGCCACCCGGCTGGGCCTGCGCTTTCTATTGACCGCCGTGCCCCTGGCGATGGCGGCCGGCTTCCTGGCGCTGGCGGCCTTCCCGGTCTTCGGCGTCCTGGCCGCGGTCATGATCCTGCGCCGCGTGGGCGAGTACGCGCTGATCAAGCCGGGGCGCGAGATGCTGTTCACCGCGGTGCCGCCCGCAGACAAGTACAAGACCAAGAACGTCATCGACACGGTGGTCTACCGGGCCGGCGACGCGGCCAGCGGCTGGGTCAAGGCTGGCGTGGACATGCTGGGCTACGGCGCGGCGCTGATCGCCCTGCTGGGCGCGGCCTGCGCGTTGGGCGCGGCCGCGGTCGGCTATGGGCTGGGGCGGCGCGCTGACCTGCGCAGGCCCGGCAATCATTAGGTTTTACTGAACACTCATATCATTCGACCAAACATATTCCCGGGGCCGCCGCCGCAAAATGGCACCGCTCTCAACGCCTCGGGAATCGTCATGAACCGCTCCGCCACCGCCTGCCTTGCCGCCCTGTCGCTTTGCCTGGCCGCGCCCCTCGCGCTGGCCGACTACCCGGAACGCGCAATCACGCTGATCGTGCCTGCCGCCGCGGGCGGCAACGCCGACATCACGGCGCGCCTCATCGGCCAGGAAATGAGCCGCCAGCTGGGCCAGCCCGTGGTCGTGGAGAACCGCGTCGGGGCGGGCGGACGCATCGGCACGCAAGCGGTGGCGCGGGCCGCGCCCGACGGCTACACCATTGGCTATGCGCACGTCGGCACGCTGGTGCTGCACCGGTTCCTGTTCAAGCAGCAGCTCTACGACCTGGACCGCGACATCGCGCCGATCGGCCTCGTGGCCGAAACGCCCAATGTCATCGTCGTGAACGCATCGTCGCCCTATCGCGATCTGAAGGGCTTCATCGACGCCACCCGCGCCCAGCCCGAGCGCCTGACCATGACCTCCGCGGATCCCGGCACGACCAGCGAGGTCGGCGTAAAGCTGTTCATCGCCCAGACCGGCGCCGCCGTGCGCCAGATTCCCTACAAAGCCACGGCCGCCCAGCTGTCAGACCTGCTCGGCGGCCACGTCGATTCCATGATGGAAAACCTGCCGCCGCTGATCGGCAACCTGAAGGACGGCCGGCTGCGCGCCCTGGCCGTCACCACCAAGACCCGCGCCGCCTCCAACCCCGACGTGCCCACCGTGGCCGAGCAGGGCTATCCCGATTACGAGCAATCGGCATGGAGCGCGCTGGTAGCGCCCGCCGGCACGCCGCCCGCCGTTATCGCGCGGCTGAACTCGGCCATGAACCAGGCTCTGCGCTCGGACAGTGTCGGCAAGGAACTGCGCAGCCGCTCCCAGGAACCCCTGGGCGGCACGCCGCAAGACGTACAGACCCAGATTCGCAAGGAGCTGCCCAAATGGGAAGGCATCATCAAGGCCGCCGGCACGACGCTGGATTGAGCCCGACCCCCACGTGCCAGGGAGCGGCGGCATGGCCACGGTAAGCCGCGAGGACTTCACCTGCGCCGCCGCCACCAACGAGTCGGCCTACCGGCGCATCACCGTGCCGGTACTGAAGATCGACGCGGGGCCCGGGCCGGCCGTCGCCTTGATGGCGGGCGTGCACGGCGACGAATGGGAAGGCCAGGCGGCCATCCTGGACCTATGGCACCACTTGCCGGGCATCCTGCGGCACGGCACGGTATACCTGCTGCCGGCGGTCAATGCCGAAGCCTCGCTCGCCGGCACGCGGCTCTCCCCTTCCGACGGCGGCAACCTGAACCGCGCCTTCCTGGGCCAGCCCGCGCGCGGCTATACGGAAAGCGTCGCGGCCGCGCTGGAAACCCGGCTGCTGCCGCGCATACAGGCCCTGGTGGACGTGCACAGCGGCGGCGCCTCGCTGCGCTACCTTCCCTCTTCGGTGATCACCCGCTATGGCGACGATCCCTACGACGCTCGGCTGCCCGCCCTGGCCCGCGCCTTCGGGCTGCCGCAATGCATCTTCTTCCGCGGCGGCGAGGCGGGCTCCATGCCCGCCGCGGCCAGCCGCCACGGCGTGCTGCGTCTGAGCGCGGAAATCGGCGGCGGCCGCGAGACGAGCGGCGGCCTGGTCGAACGCTGCCGCGACGGCCTGCTGGGCTGCCTCAGCGAACTGGGGCTGCTGCCGGGCCGTCCCTTGCCGCGCAATCCCGAGATCCGGCTCTACGATCTCGACGCGCCGGCCGCCACCCTGCGCGCCCGCGAGTCCGGCGTATTCATTCCCGGCGTCGAACTGGGGCAGTCGGTCACGGCGCATCAGCGCATCGGCCGGATGATCGAACCGGCCCGCCCCGACCTCCCCGCCCGCGCGCTGGTCAGCCCGCAGGCCGGCACCGTCGTCTGCCTGCGCGCCATCGCCCGCAGCGGCGACGGCGATTGCCTGTTCCAGATCGCGCCCGCCCTCCCCCTGGATTCCCTTTCGTCAAGGTACTGAAGAACCATGCAGATGAACCCGAGATTGTCCGGCCTGCGTTGCATCCGCTGCGACAGCCTTTGGCCTCCCGCCGACTACCCCGAGGGCTGCCCCAGCTGCCTGGAGGCGGGCCACCCCGCTTCCCTGGAGTGCAGCTACGGGCCGTCCGCGGACCCGTCCATCCCGCTGCCGGTGCTGGATCCCGTGACGCTGGGCGAAGGCGCCACGCCCTGCCTCGCGGCGCCCGCGCTCGCGCAGGCGGAAGGCGTCGGCCAGTTGTGGCTCAAGTGCGAAGGCGCCAATCCCACGGGCAGCCACAAGGACCGCATGGCGGCCCAGCTGGTGTCGCGCGCCCGTCTGGCCGGCGCCACGCGCGTGGCCGCGGCCTCGAGCGGCAACGCGGGCGTATCGCTGGCCGCCTATTGCGCGGCCGCCCGCCTGGACGCCGACATCGCCATCATGCGCGACTGCCCGCCCCTGCAACGCGAGGCCATGCAGCGCTTCGGCGCTAGGCTGCGCGCCTTCGAGGACAGCCTCAGCCGCTGGCCCTACGTCGCGGACCTGTGCCGCAACCACGGCGCGTTCGCCGGCACCAACTATCTGAATCCCCCCGTGGGCACGCACGCCTACGGCGTGGAAGGCTACAAACCCATCGCGCAGGAAATCTTCGATGCCTGCGGCGTTCCGACCGACATCGTCGTGCCGGTGGCGCGCGGCGACCTGTTCTGGGGAATCTTCCTGGGCTGGCGGCACCTGCTGCAGGCCGGGCTCATCGATCGCCTGCCCCGCATGCATGCGGTGGAGCCCTACGCCCGCCTGTCGCGCGCCCGCGCCACCGGCGACGCGCGCAAGGCCTGGGAAGGCGTGACGGACCAGTATTCGATCGCGGGCAGCACCTGCACGCTGCAATCGCTGGAAGTCCTGTCGCGTTCGGGCGGCTCGCCCGTGGAAGTTTCGGACGCGGCCGCCGCGCAGGCGCAGCAGCGCCTGGAACGCGTCGGCCTCGCCACCGAGCTCTCCTCCGCCGCCGCGCTGGCCGCCGTGTCCCGGCTGCGGCGCTCCGGCCTCGTGGATGCCGAATCGTCCATCGTACTGTTGCTGACCTCGGATGGGCGCCGCGGCTAGCGGACGCTTCGGCGGCTAGACGCCAAAGCGCGCCACGAGCGGCGCCAGGGCGCCGCGCAGGCAAGTGGCTCAGAATCTCCCCGCCTCGGACAAGGGGCGGCTGCCATGCAGGATCATGTGGCATTCGAAATGCACGGGCGCCGCCAGCGGCCGGTAGCACAACCCCACCGCCTCCATGCCGACCGCGGTCGCGGGGTTGGCGATGCCCACCCCATGGCCGGCCAGCGCCAATTGGCACACGGTGCTGGAGTACGGCGTCTCGATGGCTACCTTCAAGTGCTGTCCCGCCTGCGCCAGCAAGGCGTCCAGGCGCTTGCGCGAGCCGTCCTCGGCATTGAGCGCGATCACGTCGGCCTCGGACAGGTGCGAGAACTCCACGCATTGCAGGCGCGCCAGCGGATGGTTCCTGGGAAAAACCGCCACGGCCCGCAGGCTGGCGAGCCGATGGCCGCGCAGCCCTTCCAGCTCCGATTCGTCGGCGACCGCGGCCAGGTCCAGCTCGCCCGACACCACCATGTCGCGCAGGGTATTGGAATCCCGGATCTGCAAATACAGCGCGGTATCGGGATAGCGCTCGCGGAAACGCGAGATGGCGTCGCTGATGACCGCGCCGCTATAGGCATGGATGCAACCGATGCGCAGCCTCGGCTGCGCGGCGCCGCGGATCGCCCGGATCTTGCGCCCCAGGCTTTCCAGCCCGACATTCAACCGGCGGATTTCCTCGTACAGCAGCGTCGCCTCGGGCGTGCGCTGCATGCGCTGGCGCACGCGTTCGAACAGCCGCAGCTCGATGCTGGCTTCCAGCGCGGCCAGGGTGGCGCTGACGGTGGCGGGCGAAACGTCCAGCCGCCGGGCGGCGGCCGTGACGCTTTCCGTCTCGTAGACGGTGCGGAAAGTTTCGACCTGTTTGAGCGTGAAGGTCATGGCCGGGATGCGATGCGCTCAGATGCGCTGCAGGTCCAGCAGCACGCGCCGGGTCGACAGCGGCCGGCCGGCCAGGATTTCGGCCAGGCGCTCGCGCAGGTCGCGCCGCAAGGCGGGCTCGATGGCCGGATCGTCGAAGTCGGGCGGCGCTTCGTCCACGCCGTAGCCGGTCTCGCGCAACAGCGTCCATTCGAACCGGCGCAGCGCGCCGGCCGCGCGAGTGCCGCCCGACAACTGCTGCAAGGCGAAGTCGTAGGCGTCGAACAGCAGCGGATGGGCGTCTTCGCGCGGCAGCAGCCGCAACAGCAGCTCGTTCATGTACCAGGCCGACATGAGCGCGGTGCCGGTCAGCGGGCGGATGCCCGCGATTTCGGCGCGCGTCAGCGTCTTGACTTCGCCATTGCCGGTCCACGACAGCAGCAGTGGCTGGAACGCCGACAGCACGGGCCGCAGCACGGAGTACGGGCGCTTGGCGCCCTTGGCGACCATGGCCACGCAGCCGTGGTCGCGCGAAAAAGTCTGAACGATGAGGGAAGTCTCACGCCACGCGGTGGCGTGCAGCATATATCCCGGACGATCCTGGACGCGAGGCGCCCGTCTACTCATAGCCCAGGTCGCGCAGCGCACCCTCGCGGTCGGACCAGCCCTTGCGCACCTTGATGTAGACCTCCAGGTGCACCGGCTTGTCCAGCAGCTTGGCGATGTCCTGCCGCGCCTCCGAAGCGATGCGCTTCATGTGCATGCCGCCCGTGCCCAACAGGATGGGCTTGTGGCTGTCGCGTTCGACCACCACGCAGGCGGCGATGCGCGCGCCCTTGTCGGTCTCTTCCCACTGTTCGATGACGACGGTACAGCCGTAGGGAAGTTCGTCGCCCACCAGGCGGAAGATCTTCTCGCGCACGAGCTCGGCGGCGATGAAGCGCATGGGGCGGTCGGTCAGCGTGTCTTCCTCGAACATCGGCTCGCCTTCGGGCAGGCGCGCGGCGATCTCCTGCAGCAGCTGGTCCAGCTGCTGGTTCTTGGTGGCGCTGACGGGCACGACGGCGCCGAACGGATGCAGCGCCATGATCTTGGACACGAACGCGAACAGATCGTCGCGGTTCTTGAGGGCGTCGATCTTGGAAATGGCCAGAATGGTGCGCTCGGGCGACGGCAGCAGCGGCAGCAGCTTGGCGTCGCCTTCGGACCACTTGCCGGCCTCGACCACGTGCACCACCACGTCCACGTCGGCGAGGGCCTGCGTGACCACGCGGTTCATCATGCGGTTCATGGCGCCGCCGTGGCGCGTCTGGAACCCGGGGGTGTCGACGAATACGAACTGCTCGTGCTCGCGCGTCAGCACGCCATGGATGCGATGGCGCGTGGTCTGCGCCTTGCGCGACACGATGGAAATCTTGGAACCGATCAGGGCGTTGGTCAGCGTGGACTTGCCCACGTTGGGACGGCCGACGATGGCAACGAAGCCGGTACGGAAAGGGGTATCGCTCATTTAGTCTCTTGAGCCACTGCCACGGGCAGCGACAATTGCGCGGTCTTGCGCGCCTTGCCCGACTTGCGGGCGGCCTTGGTGGCCGGGCTGACGGCCAAAGCGGCCTCCAGCGCCAGCTTGGCCGCGGATTGCTCGGCCGCCCGGCGGCTGGCGCCTGCGGCCATTACCTTGATCTCGAGCGCCGCGATGGCGCACTCGACTTCGAATTGCTGGCTGTGGGCCGCGCCGTGCGTGGCCACCACTGTGTATTGCGGCAGCGCCATCTTGCGGCCTTGCAGGAATTCCTGCAGCAGCGTCTTGGCGTCCTTGCCGAGGGTCTTGGGGTCGACCGACGCCAGCACGGGCTGGTACTGGCGCACGATCACGCGGCGGGCGGCATCGAAGCCGGCATCCAGGAAGACGGCGCCGAACAGCGCCTCGACCGTGTCCGCCAGAATGGAGGGGCGGCGAAAGCCCCCGCTCTTCAACTCGCCTTCACCCAGGCGCAGGTACTGCGACAGCTCCAGGCGCTGAGCGATGTCCGCCAGCGAGGCCTGCTTGACCAGATTGGCCCGCAGGCGCGACAGGTCGCCTTCGTCGATCTTGGAATAGCGCTCGAACAGCATCGCCGCGACGACGAAGTTCAGCACGGAATCCCCCAGGAATTCCAATCGCTCGTTGTGGCGCGAACCATGACTGCGATGCGTCAGCGCCTGTTCAAGCAAGGCCGGATCACCGAAGTGGTGCTCCAGGCGGTTTTCTAGCGTGGCTAGCGACATAATCAGTTGAACCGGCCGATGCGGCTGAGATCGCTGAAGTTCATCCAGATGAAGAACGCGCGCCCGACGATATTGGATTCCGGAACAAAGCCCCAGTACCGGCTGTCCGCGCTGTTGTCCCGATTATCGCCCATTGCGAAGAATTGGCCTTCAGGTACTTTGCAGCGTACCCCATTGCGGCTGTATTGGCAGTTCCCACGGTTGGGAAATTGCCACATCGGCGCATATTCCTGCGGTTTGTTTTCATCTAGCAGGATTTTGTGCTCAACTTCGCCCAATTTCTCCTTATATTGCGCAATATAGGAAACGCGATCGGGTTCGAAATAGTCGCCGTCCCGCACATGCGGCACCAATTCGCCGTTGACGTACAGCTTTTTGTCCAGGTAGGCGATCTCGTCGCCGGGCAGGCCGACCACCCGCTTGATGTAGTCGACGTCCGGATCCACCGGGTAGCGGAAGACGAAAACGTCGCCGCGCTGGGGCTTGCCCACCTCGATGATCTTTTTGTCGATGACCGGCAGGCGCAGGCCGTAGCTGAACTTGTTCACCAGGATCAGATCGCCCGATTGCAGGGTCGGCAGCATGGAACCCGACGGGATGCGAAACGGCTCCACCACGAACGAACGCAGCAGGAACACGAAAAGAATCACGGGGAAGAAGCTGACCGCGTACTCGATCCACCAGGGCACGCGGCGCGCCGCGTCGCCCGCCTCGCGGCGCAGCCTTTCGGCCTCCTGGGCGTCTCCGACCAGGGCCGCGTCGTATTGCGCCATTGCGGCCTGGGCCCGGCGCTCGCGGCCTCGGCGCAGCACTGCCAGATCAAGAACCCAGATAATGCCGGTCAGCACCAGCAACACAAACAGGATCAGGGCAAAGTTCCAACTCATCAGCTAACCGCCTTCTTTTTGGTTCTATTTGTCTTCCACTTGCAGGATGGCCAGGAACGCCTCCTGCGGGATTTCCACGCTACCCACCTGCTTCATGCGCTTCTTGCCGGCCTTCTGCTTTTCCAGCAGCTTCTTCTTGCGCGAGATGTCGCCGCCATAGCACTTGGCCAGCACGTTCTTGCGCAAGGCCTTCACGTTCTCGCGCGCAATGATCTCGGCGCCGATCGCGGCCTGGATGGCCACGTCGAACATCTGGCGCGGAATCAGACCGCGCATGCGCGAAACCACATCGCGGGCGCGGTGACGCGCGTTGCTGCGGTGGACGATCACGGCCAGCGCGTCCACACGGTCGTTGTTGATCAGCAAGTCCACGCGCACGACGTCGGCGGAGCGGTACTCCAGGAACTCGTAGTCCATGGACGCATAGCCGCGCGACACCGACTTCAGCTTGTCGAAGAAGTCCAGCACGATCTCGGCCAGCGGAATCTCGTACACCAGGTGGACCTGGCGGCCGTGGTAGCTCATATTGATCTGCACGCCGCGCTTGTTGTTGCACAGCGTCATGACCGGGCCCACGTAGTCCTGCGGCATGAACAGCGTGACCTTCACGATGGGCTCGCGGATTTCCTGGATCTTGCCCACTTCCGGCATGCGCGACGGGCTTTCCACCGTGATCACGGAGCCATCGCGCTGCACGACTTCGTACACCACGGACGGCGCCGTGGTGATGATGTCCATGTCGAACTCGCGCTCCAGGCGCTCCTGCACGATTTCCATGTGCAGCAGGCCCAGGAAGCCGCAACGGAAGCCGAAGCCCAGCGCCTGCGAGACTTCCGGCTCGAACATCAGCGCGGAATCGTTCAGCTTCAGCTTTTCCAGCGAATCGCGCAGCTGGTCGTACTCGGAGCTTTCCACCGGATACAGGCCCGCGAACACCTGCGGCTTCACTTCCTTGAAGCCCGGCAGCGGCGTGGCGGCCGGCCTGTTGGCCAGTGTGACCGTATCGCCGACCTTGGCGTCCGCCAGCTGCTTGATGCCGGCGATGATGAAGCCCACTTCGCCGGCGGACAGTTGCGGGCGCTGCTGCGACTTGGGCGTGAACACGCCGGTCTGCTCGCACAGGTGGGTGGCGCCGGAAGCCATCAGCAGGATCTTGTCCTTGGGCTTGAGCACGCCGTTGATGATGCGCACCAGCATCACCACGCCCACGTAGTTGTCGAACCACGAATCGATGATCAACGCCTGCAGCGGCGCCTCGGGGTCGCCCTCGGGATGCGGCACGCGCGCGACGATGGACTCGAGGATCTCGTCGATGCCCATGCCGGTCTTGGCGCTGGCCAGCACGGCCTGCGAGGCGTCGATGCCGATCACGTCCTCGACTTCCTGGCGCGCGCCCTCGGGATCGGCCTGCGGCAGGTCCATCTTGTTCAGCACGGGCAGGACTTCCACGCCCAGTTCGATGGCGGTGTAGCAGTTGGCCACGGTCTGCGCTTCGACGCCCTGCGACGCGTCGACCACCAGCAGCGCGCCTTCGCATGCCGACAGCGAGCGGCTGACTTCATACGAAAAGTCCACGTGTCCCGGGGTATCGATCAGGTTCAGGTTGTAGACCTTGCCGTCCTGCGCCTTGTAATGCAGGGCGGCCGTCTGCGCCTTGATGGTGATGCCACGCTCGCGCTCGATTTCCATCGAATCGAGGACCTGAGCCGACATTTCGCGGTCCGCCAATCCGCCGCAGCGCTGGATCAGGCGATCGGCCAGCGTCGATTTGCCATGATCGATGTGGGCAATGATGGAGAAGTTGCGGATATGCTGCATGCTTGAAATTATAAGGGGACGGAACACTCGGCACAGGGCCGGAAGACACCGCCGCCGGAGTACGCACGGCTGACGAGAGGAGTGCCTGTGGGCATAGCCCGGGCAAAACGAGGGGGCGCCATGCGCCCCCTCTTGCGGCAACCAGGCATTTTAGCCGGTCTTGGACCATTTTTGCCGACGGGCCGTTCCTGGGCGAAAACGCACGCCCTCGAAGGGCGCGCCGCCCCAAGGCGAAAGACGCCCCCTCGGGGGGGCAGCCCGCCCCTCAGGGGGGCGAGGCGTGGGGGCTCTACTTCGAAGCAGGGACCGCCACCCACTGCGTCTGGTCGCCTCGGCGCACCAACAGGCCCGCGGCCCGCCCCTTGTCCAGCTTGGAGACAAGTTCGCCGAATTGCTTGGCGCCGGTCACGTCGGTGTCGTTCAGGGCCAACACGATGTCGCCTTCCTGCAGGCCCGCCTTGGCGGCCGCGCCCTCGGCGATCTTCACCTGGACGCCGCCCTTGATGCGCAGCTTCTTCTGCACGTCGGCAGGCACGTCGACCACGCCCAGGCCCAGCGCGTTGGTGGCTTCCGGCGCGGGCGCCGCCGGCTTGCCTGCGGCAGGCGCCTTCTCGGTCGGGATCTCGCCGACCTTGACCGTCAGCGTCAGGGTCTTGCCCTTGCGCCACACCTGCATGTCGGCGCGCGTGCCGGGCTTGGTTTCGCCCACGATGCGCGGCAGATCGGACCAGCGCTTGATCGGCTCGTTGTTGAACTTCAGGATCACGTCGCCCGGCTGCACGCCCGCCTGTTCCGCGGGGCCGTCGGCTTCCACGCTGCTCACCAGCGCCCCCTCGGCCTTGGGCAGGCCGATGGCTTCGGCCACGTCCTTGCCCACTTCGCCGATCTGCACGCCGACGCGGCCGCGCGTCACCTTGCCGGTGGCCCGCAACTGGTCCACCACGCGCATGGCCTCGTCGATGGGAATCGCCAGCGAGATGCCCATGAAGCCGCCGCTGCGCGAAATGATCTGCGAATTGATGCCCACGACCTCGCCGTCCAGATTGATCAGCGGACCGCCCGAATTGCCCGGGTTGACCGCCACGTCCGTCTGGATGAAAGGCAGGTACTCGCCGGTGTCGCGGCCGATGGCGCTGACGATGCCCGACGTTACGGTGGAATCCAGGCCGAACGGCGAGCCGATGGCCAGCACCCATTGGCCTTTCTTGAGCTTCTTCGGATCGCCGATGACCAGCGGAGTCATGTCCTTGGCTTCGATCTTGATCAACGCCACGTCGGTGCGCTCGTCCGTGCCGATGACCTTGGCCTTGAACTCGCGGCCGTCGGTCAGGGTGACGTAGATGTCCGTCGCGTCCACGACCACGTGGTTATTGGTCAGGATGTAGCCGTCGTCGGAGATGAAGAAGCCGGATCCCACGCCGCGCGGCACCGTGCGCTCTTCGGGCTGGGGCTGCTGCGGACGCTGGCGCGGCGTAGGCGCGCCGCCGCCCGGCGGCTGGAATTCGGGGCCGAAGAACCAGCGGAACAGCTCGTACGGATCGTTGCCGCCGCCGGGGCCCATCCCGCGCACCGGCACGGTCGCCGTGGTGCGGATGTTCACGACCGCGGGATCGGCTTTTTCGACAATGCTCGTGAAGTCCGGCAGCACCACCCCGGGCGACTGGGCAAGCGCCACGGGCGCCTGGGCGACGGACATCGCCACGCCCAGCGCTGCCGCCGCCAGAAAGCGCCGGAAAAACACGTTCGACACTGTCATTGCTTTCATAGACTTACTCCGAAATTGCTGCTTGCCGCGTCCGGCGGATCACTTGGACCCGGCGGCGGGCACGTACTCTGTGGACTCCGCGAGCTGTTCCAGCGTCGCCACGGGCACCTCACCCACGGCCGTCAGCCAGAAATCCGCGATGCGCGTGCCATATACGGTAATCGAACCCCGCTGGGCGGCGCCATGGGGCGGACGGTGGCCGCGCTGGCTATCGTACGGTTCGATGAATACGGAAATTGCCGCCAGCCCATCGGACAGCACCATCTGGCTGACCGTGGCGCCTCGCCCCATGGCGCGCGCCACCTGCATGACCGGCCTGAAGCCCTTGGGGGCCGGGATGCGCCAGCCCTGGGCGGCCAGGTCGACCGGCTTCATCGAGGCTTCGAGCACCTTCCAGTCGCGCGTGCTCCAACGCGAGGTCAGCAGCTGGGGATCGACCTCCGAGCCCAGGCGCAACGACGTAAACGACACCTGCTCCACCACGCCGCGGGCGGCGTTCAGCGTCTGGGCCTTCAGCAGCAGATTGGTTTCGACATCCGCGCAGAGCCGGTAACCGTAGCGCAGCTTGTCCAGCGGCTCGATCATGATCAGGCGGCACTCCCGCCCGGCCACGCGATGCAGGGCCGATTCGGTGCGGATCTTGTAGTTTTCGGTCAGATCGGCGGCGTCTCCGAGCAGCAGGCCGGGAAAGCGGTCTCCCCGGCGGCGCTCGATCAGCACCGTCTTGCGCTCCGGAATCAGGCACTGCACGTCATCGTTGTGGCGCAGGTATTCCCGGGGCTGGCCGTCGAGGATCTCCAGGCGCTCGCGCTCGCCCGTGCCGTCCAGGACGTGCACGAGGCGCGAGGATTGGATCGTCTCGCCTTGCTGGTACATGAAGACGCCCGCGTAGTCCTGCTTGCGGGCCGCCTGCTGGATGCGGGTCAGCAGCTGGACCACGTCATCGGTGGCGGCTGGCGCGGCGTCGGCGGCGCGCGCCGGTTCGTGCGCGGCCAGGAAAGCGGTCAGAAGCGTTGCGGCAAGCCAGCCGGCGCGGTGAGCCTGCAGCGACGCAGCGCGTCCCAGATTCAGCACCGGCCAGCGTGATGGAAGCACCAGCGCCATCAACGCCCCGCTCCCACGTCGAACGACACCTGCCGGACGGCGCTGGGGCCGGCCATCTGGCGGTGGGCCTCCAGGTAGTCGCGCAGGCCGGAATCATCCGCGGCCGAGGCCGGGGCCGGCGCGCTGGCGTCGGCCAGCACGCGCACTTCGCCGCCCGACTCGCCGGTCAGGTAGGGCTGGGCCACCCAGGCGACGGTCGCCACGGCGGCGGCCACGGCCAGGCCGGACAGGCCTACCCGCAAAGGCGAACGGCGCCGAGGCGCCGCAACGATAGGCAATTCCGCGTCCAGGGCCCGTGCCAGCCGGGCCTGGAAGGCCGCGCTGGGGGTCAGCGCCAGGTCGGCGTTGCGCAGGGAATCACCGATCAAATGATAGGTGTCCCAGGTCTCGCGTCCCTCGCGGGACAACAAGCCGGGAAAAATATCGTCGGATTCCTCTCCGTCCATCCAGGCGGAGACCGACTCCTCCCAGGAGGACTCGGAGATCACGACGGATTTGGCTGCTGTTTGCATGACTGCCACTCCTTACCAGCGACGCTCGTCATCGGTGCCTAGCAATGGGCGCAATTTGGTGGCGATGGCTTCACGCGCACGAAAAATGCGGGAGCGCACCGTACCGATCGGGCAGTCCATGCTCTGGGCGATGTCTTCGTAACTCATACCTTCGATTTCACGCAGGACGATTGCAGTGCGCAATTCTTCAGGCAATTCCTCAATGGCCGCGTTCACCGTTTCGGCGATTTCGCGGCTGGCGACCATGGATTCCGGCGTGCTTATATCGGTTAGGTTGTCGGTTTCGTTAAAAGTTTCACCGTCTTCCGTTTCTATCGCATTGGGCGCGCTGGGACGCCGGCCCTGCGAGGCCAGCCAGTTCCGCGCCGTATTGATGGCGATACGGTACAGCCAGGTGTAGAAGGCGCTTTCGCCCCGGAACTGGGGCAGGGCCCGGTAGGCCTTGATGAACGCCTCCTGGGCCACGTCCTCGATTTCCGCGGGGTCGCGGATCATCCGGGCCAGCAGGCGGAGAATCTTGCGCTGGTACTTGAGCACCAGCAGGTCGAAGGCTTTCTTGTCGCCTCGCTGGACGCGCGCGACAAGCTCGGCGTCGACTTCGCGCTCGCTCATGACGCCTCCCGCGGGCGGGCCGCCGGCCGGACGCGCCGCGTCGTGCCCGTCAGCAGGCAAAGGCGCCGCCAGGACTCAGGTCGCAACGTCCGCTGCCAGACGGTGAGGGTGATGGTGCTGTGGGTAAAGGCCGTACTCCCGGTGGGCAAGGGCTGCAAAGTGAGCGTGAGCCAGCGAGGACCGCGCTGCCGGTCCAGAAGACTTGCGTCCTGCCAGCCTTGCGGCAGCCGCAACTGCCAGCGCCCTGCCCCGGCTGCCGTGCGCAGCGCGGATACCGGGGACGGGCCGCTCCGTGCGGAGTGTAACAGCCTGGCCAGCCCAAGCAGCAATACCGCCGCGCACGCCGGCCCGGCCATGCCGTGCCAGGAGGCGGCCGTCAACGCGCTGCCCGCGGCCAGGGTCAGCGCCAGGCCGTGGACAGCCGTGACACCCCTGGGACGCGAGACGGGCACGCGAAACGACCAACGCTCCCCGACCGGGTCTTCCAAATCAGACCCGGCGAACGGCCATGGAGCCGTTGGTGCCGCCGAAACCGAACGAGTTGGACAGACCCACGTCGATCTTCATCTGCCGTGCTTCATTGGCGCAGTAATCCAGATCGCATTCGGGATCCTGATTGAAGATGTTGATCGTCGGAGGCGAAACCTGGTTGTACACGGCCAGCGTGGTGAACACTGCCTCGATGCCGCCCGCGGCGCCGAGCAGGTGCCCGGTCATGGACTTGGTCGAGTTGACCACCAGCTTCTTGGCGTGATCGCCGAAAGCCAGCTTCAACGCATCGGTTTCGTTCTTGTCGCCCAGAGGCGTGGACGTGCCGTGCGCGTTGACGTACTGGACGTCATCGACGTTCAGGCCGCCATTGCGCAGCGCGTTCATGACGCCGCGGCGCGGGCCGTCCTTGTCCGGGGCGGTGATGTGGTGCGCGTCGGAGCTCATGCCGTAGCCCGCGAATTCGCCGTAGATGCGCGCGCCGCGCTTCTTGGCGTGCTCGTACTCTTCCAGCACCAGAACGCCCGCGCCTTCGCCCAGGACGAAACCGTCACGGTCGCGATCCCAGGGACGCGAAGCCGTCTGAGGATCATCGTTGCGGGTCGACAGGGCACGCATGGCGGCGAAGCCGCCGATGCCCAGCGGCGACACGGTCGACTCGGCGCCGCCGGCCACCATGACGTCGGCATCGCCGTACTCGATCAGGCGGGCGGCATCGCCAATGCAATGCAGGCCCGTGGTGCAAGCCGACACGACCGCGTAGCTCGGGCCCTTCATGCCATAGGCGATGGACAGATGGCCGGAGATCAGGTTGATCAGCGAACCCGGCACGAAGAACGGCGAAATGCGCCGCGGCCCCTTGGACAGGTATTCGACCTGGGTTTCTTCGATGCGCGGCAGGCCGCCGATGCCGGAACCCACGATAACGCCGATGCGCTCGGCATTGGCTTCGGTGACTTCCAGGCCGCTATCGCGCCATGCCTGCATCCCGGCCGCCAGCCCGTAATGGATGAACGTATCCATCTGGCGGGCTTCCTTGGCCGAAATATAGGCGCTGATGTCGAAGTCTTTGACTTCGCCGGCAATGTGCGTGGTGATGGCCGAGGGATCGAAACGGGTGATGCGGCTGATGCCAGAACGTCCGTTGACGATATTGTCCCAAGCGGTGGTCAGGTCGTTCCCCACGGGAGAGACGATACCCAGGCCGGTGATGACGACACGTCGCTTCACGGATGACTCCTCAAACAGACAAAAGAAAGGCGGTTTTCGGGATGCGCTGCGCGCGCGGCCCACGCAAAAGCGGGTCGGGCTTTACCACGCCCTTCCCGCATGCGGACCACACGGCAAATTCCTGAAACCGCCCCGATTTTCCGGTTGGCTCCGAAGTTCATCCTCGGGCCACCAGAAGGGTATAAGCCTAGCTTACTGCTTGCCGTGCGAATTGATGTAGTCAATCGCTTGTTGCACGGTCGTGATCTTTTCGGCCTCTTCGTCGGGGATCTCGGTCTCGAATTCGTCTTCGAGCGCCATGACCAGTTCGACCATGTCGAGCGAATCGGCACCGAGGTCGTCAAGGAAGGAGGATTCGTTCTTGATCTCGGCTTCGTTGACGCCAAGTTGTTCAGCGACGATCTTCTTGACGCGCTGTTCGATGCTTTCCATGCAGATCTCCAA